>OLQG01000019.1_pt1 | contig 130702 bp, 108 predicted proteins | sample 1672221 | NCBI WGS metagenome assembly OLQG01 (sample SAMEA3136660, study PRJEB25190) | human gut metagenome | biome: human gut; feature: human-associated habitat; material: faeces | place: Austria | collected 2013
TGCCCGCGGCTTTCACCTGGTCAGAGAGATACGTGGAAGCCTCTTCGACCACGTAGACCTTCTCGACCGAATTCGCGAAGGTCTCAAGCAGCTTGGGAGGAAGGGGCCAGGAAATGCCGAGCTTGAGAATGCTCGCCTCGGGCAGCGCCTCGCGCACGTGCTGATACGTCGCGCCCAGGCAGATAACCCCGATCTCTGAAGAGCCCTCCTCGATGCGATTCAAAGGAGAAGACTCGGCGAAGGCGCGCACGCGTTCGATGCGCTCATCGAGCGAAAGCCTGCGTCCTTTTGCGTAAAGCGGCATCATGACCCACTTTGACTGGTCTTTTTCGTAGGGCTTTCGGTCGACGGAAGCCCTCTCCCCAAGCTCTACCGGACATTTCGTATGGGAGACACGCACGGTCGAGCGAATGAACACGGGCACGTCGAAACGCTCCGAAAGCTCGAAAGCTTCGCGCGTGAAAGCTAGCGCCTCGGCGCTGTCTGCGGGGTCGAGCATGGGAATATGCGCCGCTGCCGCATAATAATGAGAGTCCTGTTCGTTTTGAGACGAATGCATTCCCGGGTCGTCGGCCGCAAGAACGACCATGCCTCCTCCGACGCCGGTATAGGCGGCGGTGAACAGGGGGTCGGCGGCCACATTGACGCCAACGTGCTTCATCGTGGAAAGGACGCGCCTCCCAGCGGCAGACGCGCCAAGCCCAACCTCGACAGCGACCTTCTCGTTGGGACACCATTCCGCATAGACGTCGGGCAGCTTCGAAAACGCCTCCATGGTTTCGGTGGAAGGCGTGCCCGGATACGCGACGCCGATCACCGCTCCGGCCTCCCAGGCGCCTCGAGCGATAGCTTCGTTTCCGGAAATCAACTCCATAGCACTATCCTTACTTTGCAATGCCGAGCTCTACACACGAGGGGTGGACTGGTACAAAAGGCAGAATGTGCCGATTTGAACGACATCCCCGTCGTTGAGAACGGCCTCTTTCACATTGAGGTTGTTGACCCAAAGCCCGTTGAAGGAATCGGCGTCGACGATTTTGTAGCCTCCTGGAACGCGATCGAGGGTCGCATGCATACGCGAAACGGTCATGTCGTTGAGGAAGATGTCGCACTGGGGGCTTCGCCCCACGGTTATCTGCTCGCAAGAAAGACGGAAGACGTTTCCGACCTGAGGACCCTTCACGATGCGCAAAGTAGCCTCTTCGAGAATGGAGGCGGAGGCGGTATTTTCCGCGGATTGCACGGTGGTGATGGGCGAAAACGCCTGCGTGCGTCCAAGAAGTTTGAATCCGCACACAGGGCATGCGGAGTCGGATTCGCCAAGCGGCGCATTGCAGACGGGGCACACGGTAGCCATGGTCATTTCCTTTCTTGCAACGGCGTCCTTCGAAGGACGCATGAGGATTATCGGTCGGAGACGGGCGAAGGCGTATTCAGGCAGACGGACGTCGCCTGAAGAGGCTGGTTCTGGAATTCTCGAACGACCCTGTCGAACAACACGCCGATCCGCTGAAAGATGTTGGGCGCCGCCACGTCGGACGCCGCGATCAAATCGCAGCTAGCAACGGTCGTTTCGTTCTGCACGAATTCAATCGAGCCTACCACGTCCCCAGCGGATACGTCTCCCTTCAAATCGCGATACGTGACGTTTTGCTCGATGTCGCCGGCAAGGGAGAATACGCGCACGGCGATATCGGGATCGAGAACCGTTGCCGGCACAAGGCAGTCCACCCATTCGGTATGGGCGACATTCGCGACAAGAGGAGCTTGAGCCCCCTGATAGTCGACGGACGAATCGGCGTTGATGAGCCTTTGCTCGACGATGTTGCCATACATCCAGTCGAAAAGGGTCACCGTATCGGCGAAGCGGGCATCGCTGTCGGGGCTTCCGAGAACAACGCTGTAGAATTCCCCCTCATCGCGAGAGACCGCGCCTGCGAAGCAGTATCCGGCTTCTATGGTGGTTCCCGTCTTCACTCCGCAGATCCCCTCGTAGACGTCGATGAGCTCATCGGTGGACACGAGGTTGATTTCCCGATCTTGACCCTGCGCGTCCTGTACGACGATCGACGTATCCCCCGCATCGACGATTTCTCGGAAAAGGTCGTTTTCCATGGCGTAGCTCACGACGATGCCCACGTCGGCGGCGGTAGAATGGGCGTCGCTCTCGTAACCGTCCGCATCGAGTCCATGGGGATTAGAATACAACGTATCGGAGCAGCCCAGCTCTTCGGCCTTCTCGTTCATGGCGGCGACGAAAGCCTCCAGGGCGTTCGTTCCATCGTAGGAAGGAAGAAGAGGTCCGACGCACTTCGCGATAGCGACGGCGGCGTCGTTTCCCGACGGCACCATCAACGCGTAAAGGGCGGTCTGCAGATCCATGGAATCGCCCTGCAGAAGCCCCGCAGACGACTCGCCCACCGTCGCCGCCTCTTCGTCCACGGTGACCACGGTGTCAAGCGACGCGTTCTCAAGCGCCACGATGGCCGTCATGACCTTGGTGATAGAGGCGATTTTCACCGACTCCGAGGCATCGCGCGAGAAATACACGGTTCCGTCCTCGGATACAAGCAGAGCGTTTTCCGCCTGAATATCGGGACAAAGCGCCGCGGCTACACCCGACGACGAGATGGGCTCGGAAACAATCTCGTCGGTAGGACGCACGTCCGCATAGGCGGGCAGGCCGAACGAGACGGAAAGAACGAGCGCGCAGAGGGCGCTTTTCGCAAAAAAACCTGCAATCGTTCGCGAGGACGCGCGCCGCGGCCAGTGCAATGCACTGGCGGACGAACGCGAATCTCCTGCACCAGAAGGACGGAACCCCGTTTCAGAGTTCCGTCCTGTGTTGAAAAGACCGTTGTCAATTCCTGTTTTATTCATCGAGCGCGTAGACTTCCTCTGCCTTTACGATATCGAAACCTTTCTCAGACAGTGTAGCCTCGATGGAGGCGTCGGCCACCTTCAAAACGTCAATGGCCGTTTCTTCTCCCCGAGAAAAACAGTAGCCGTATTCGACGTTGGAACCGCACTCGTCGATGGCCTCGAGAAGAGAAGCCAGACCGCCTGCGACGTTGGGAACACGGACCGCGAGAACCTCGACGACGCGGGCGCGATAGCCCGCCTCCTCGAGAACACGGGCCGCACGCCTCGGGGTGTCGCAGAAGATGCGAACGATGCCGAAGTCCGACGTATCGGCGACAAAGAGGTCGTGCATGTTGACGTCTGCGTTCGCAAGATCTCTGCACAGGGTCGAAAGGCGTCCCTTCTCGTTCTCGAGAAGAACGGTAAGCTGCTCAATCATGATGTCTCCTTGTTCGAAGATGCGCCCTTCGCGGGCGCATCGTGCGCGATTAGTCTTTGTTACGCAGGTCTATGACGCGTTTCGCCTTGCCTTCGCTGCGCTCGATGGTCTTCGGCTCGACGATCTTGATGTCGACCGCGATCTGAAGGTTGCTCTTCAGCTCCGCCGCAAGACGACGGCGCAAATCTTCGAGGGCGCGAATCTCGTCGAAGGAAAAATCGGGCGCGGTCTCCACGCGAAGCTCCACATGATCGAGCGTGCCTTTGGTGGTGAGGACGATCTGATAATGCGGAACGATTTCGGAGAATCCGGTGATGACCTGTTCGATCTGAGACGGGAATACGTTGACGCCGCGGATGATGAGCATGTCGTCGGTGCGTCCCACGATGCGGTCGATTTTGCGATGGGTGCGTCCGCAAGCGCAGGGCTCGTCAATGATGCGGGTAAGGTCGCGCGTGCGGTAGCGGATGAGAGGGCTGCACTCGCGCGTGAGGGTCGTGATTACAAGCTCGCCGAGCTGCCCGTCGGGCACGGGCTCAAGCGTCTCAGGGTCGACGATCTCGACGAGGAACTGGTCCTCGGCGACATGCAGGCCGTGGCTTTCGGAGCATTCCATGGCGACACCAGGCCCCATAATCTCGGAAAGGCCGTAGACGTCGCAGTATTTCACGCCGAACTTTTGGCGAATCTCTTCACGCATATGCTCGGATGCCGGCTCTGCACCCAAGATAACGCCGGAAATCGGAAAATCCTTCGCAGGATCGTAGCCCATCTCGATCGCCGTATCGGCAATGAGAAGCGCATACGAAGGCGTGGCGCAGAGGATGTCGGTTCCGAAATCCTTCATGATCTGAATCTGGCGCTTCGTATTGCCCGTGGACATGGGGACGACCGTACAGCCGGCCGCCTCGCCGCCCATATGGGCCCCGAGGCCGCCTGTGAACAGGCCGTAGCCGTACGAAACCTGCATCGTGGATTCTGCGCTACCGCCGACCATGGCAATGCCGCGAGCGAAGCAATCGCCCCAGTTCTTCAGGTCGTTTTCCGTATAGCCTACAACGGTGGCCTGACCGGTCGTGCCCGAGGAAGCATGGAGGCGCTTGACCCCGGAGCGGTCGACCGCGAACAGCCCGAACGGATACGCGTCACGCATGTCCTGCTTGACGATAAAAGGAAATCGCTTGATGTCTTCCAGGGATTCGATGGAATACGGGTCAAGACCCGCCTCGTCGAATCGTTGCTTGTACAGAGGGACGTTTTCGTACGCATGCTTGACAGCCCATCGCAAGCGTTCCACCTGCAAGACTTCGAGTTCAGCGCGAGGCATGCACTCGATTTCCTCCTGATAGTACATCGGCGATTTCCTTTCTCTACAATACAGCGTCAAAGACAAACTTCGCCTTTGACGCTGTAATACTTTAGTCTAGTAGAGTGGATTCGTGAAGGGACAAATTCAGAAAATCGCGTCAGTCGCAAGAAATCGCGGCGCGTTCGCAACGCGCCTCCTTAAGCGCGGCGACGCCGCGGGAGACATAGACCACCGTCGTGACGAGAGCGAGAGCAAGGCCGACATACACAAACCAAATGCCCCACGAGACAGACTCGCCGTTGAAGCCGGGGAGCCATGCGATATCGCACACGCCGAGACCGGGAATAAGCGGGAGGTTGAGAAGAAGCCCGGCGAATCCGATGAAAAGGAAGGTCGTAGCCACTTTTCCGAGATAGATCACGGCCACGCGCTTCTGGAAGCGCAGCAAATACGCCGCCCCGCACAGCAGGAACAGGTCGCGCACGATGACGACGACTATGATCCACAGAGGAAGCCGTCCCACGAGAAGAAGACCCAGGACGCCCGCGATCATCAGAAGCCTGTCGACGGCCGGATCGAGCAGCTGCCCGAGTCGAGAAACCGTATGCGTTCTGCGAGCAAGCTGTCCGTCGACGAAATCCGTCGACGCGGCAAGAGCGAACATAAAAGCGGCGAGAACGTCATGCCCGTCAAGAAGAAGCACGAGATACGCGGGAACCATGCAGAGGCGAACCGCCGAAACGAGGTTCGCGAGAGTGCATATCTTGTTCGTTACTTGTTCCTGCTGAGCCATGACTTCCCTTTTCGGTAAACCTGCAAACACCCGAACACGAGACGGGCGAGGAAAGATTGTAACAGCTTTCCTCGCCCGCTTCGTTTTATATCGGGATATTCGCGACACCGTCATCGAGCCGTCACGCAATCGTTAGAAAGACTTGATTCTTTCTTGACGGCAATGCGCCGCGCGTCAGCTTTCGGCCTGCACCTCGCGCGCCGCCTTCGCTTCCATCGCAGCCTTGATCCGAGCCGCTTTCTCCGCTTCTTTGGCGGCCTTCTCCTCTTCGGAGGGCTCCGGTTTATGGAGCGCATCCACGCTCTTTGTGCTCGACGGGAGAGGATAGTCCGGATCCATGGTCAGGCAGGTTTTCGGGCATTCACGCACGCAGGTTCCGCACTGAACGCACCGAAAACGGTCGATGGACCACTTCCCTTCCTTCTTCACGACGCTGATGGCCGCAGTCGGGCAGCGCTTTTCGCAGATGCCGCAGAGAATGCATGTGTCGATGTCGTTGAGGACTTTCCCCTTGAGGCCTTCGGGCTGAAAGCGCGTCTGAGCCGGATACATGACGGTCTCAGGCTTGCTGAACAGCGAACGCAGGGTCATCTTCCCCAGTTTGAAGCTTCCCATTGCGCCCCTACCTTTCAGAACAGCTGATGCACGGATCGATGGTCAGGATAATCATGGGCACGTCGGCCAGGTCGCATCCTTCGAGCGCTTTGACCATGCCGGCGAGATTCTGGCTGGTTGGCGTGCGCATGCGCATGCGGTCGAGGTTCTTCGTGCCGTTGCCGCGGGCGTAGTAGTAGCATTCGCCGCGAGGCTGCTCGAGCACGCTTGAAGCCTGGGCTCCCTTCGGCGGAGTCAGCTTGCTCTTCGACCCGATGCCGTCGTCGGGAATCTTGGAAACGAGTTCTTCGATAATGTCGATCGACTGGCTGACCTCCAAGGCACGGACTTTGCATCGGGCGTAGCAGTCGCCCTCATCCGAGAGAATCGGCTCGAACCCTTCAAGGTCCCCATAAGCGCCCCGGCCGAGCATGCGACAGTCGTACGCCACGTTGGAAGCGCGCGCGAAAGGACCGACCATGCACAAATCCTCGGCCTGCTCCTTAGTCAGGTGCCCGACGCCGACGAGGCGACTTTTGACCGAAGTGTCTTTCAGGAAGGTGTTCGTTATCTCGCGGTACTCGTCTTTGATGCCGTTGAGCTTGTCGACGATGGCTTTCAACTCGGTGTTCTCTATATCGCGGTTCACGCCGCCGATGCACACGGCGGACAAAATGACGCGACCGCCCGTCGTGGCTTCGAAAATGTCGAGGACGCGCTCGCGCAGGCGCCAGCAATGCATGAACAGGCTCTCGAAGCCGAAAGCATCCGCTGCAAGGCCCATCCAGAGCAGATGGGAGTGCATACGGGAAAGCTCGTGCAGAATGACGCGGATGAACTGGGCGCGTTTGGGGACTTCGACACCCATGAGGTCTTCGACCGTTTCGGCGTAGCCAAGCGAGTGGCCGAAGCTGCAGATGCCGCAGATACGCTCGGCAACGTAGATGAACTGGTGGATGTCGCGGGTTTCGACCAGCTTCTCAAGACCGCGATGGATGAAGCCTATCTGGGGTATAGCCTCGATGACATGCTCGTCTTCAACGACCAGGTCGAGATGAAGAGGCTCGGGCAAGACGGGGTGCTGCGGCCCGAAAGGTATAACTGTCGCTTTTCCCATGATTATTCGCCGCCTTTCTGGGCCGACTCGCGTGCCGCCTTCGCCTCCATAGCGGCACGGAATTTGGCTGCTTTTTCCGGATCCATTCCCGCAAGCTTCTCTTCAAGCTGCGCCTGCTTTTCTGCCTGGGCCTTTTCAGCCTCTCTCTTCGCCTTTGCTTCCATGGCGGCGCGAACCTTGGCGGCCTTCTCCGGGTCCATGCCCGCGAGCTTTTTATCCAAATCCTCTTCCGAAGGTTTCGCGCAAGAGGCTTTGGCGGCTGCGATTTTCGCCGCCTTCTCGCGTGCCGCCTTCTGCGCGGGAGAGATGACCGTCATCGGCTTGTCCATGGCGACCTTGTAAAAACCGCCCTTGAAATCGATGGCGATGTTCGTCACGTTCAAGCCGAATAGATCGTGCGCCTCGTTCTCGAAGGGAAATGCCGCAAGAAACGACCCCGTGACGGACGGCACGCTCTGCGTGGCGGCGTCTATCCCCTTAATCGTGTAGTTCTCCAAACTGTCGCCCTTCATGAAGGAATACAAAGCGTCGATTCCTTCCTCAGTGTTGACACAGAGCATCTGCACGAAACGGTATCCGTCGTTCTTCTTCGCCTCGGCGAGCTCGACAAGCTCGTCGGCTCGCACTTCGGCAAACGTGGTATGCAAAGCCATGGCGCTACTCCCCCTTCTTCTTCGCTTCGGCAAGAGCCTTTGCCTTCTCTTCGAGAATAGCAAGACCCTGCACGACGCCGTCAATAATCGCCTCGGGGCGAACGGCGCATCCTGGCACATACACATCGACCGGAATGGCTTTGTCAACCCCTCCTATGATGTTGTAGCAATCGTGGAAGATGCCCGCCGAGCAGGCGCAAATTCCGCACGCCACGACAACTTTCGGCTCGACCATCTGATCGTATATCTCCTGTACCACACCGATGTTCTGCTCGTTGACCGAGCCGGTGACCAGGAAAATATCGGCGTGTTTGGGATTGCCCGTATTGATAATGCCGAAACGCTCGACGTCGTAGAGCGGAGTCAAGGCGGCAAGCACCTCGATATCGCAGCCGTTGCAGCTGCTGCCGTCATAATGAATAACCCAGGGTGATTTGGAAACACTGCTCATAGCGAAACTCCTACAGGACGATAAGGACTACGAGTCCGATGATGTTGACTAGGCCGGCAACGAGCGAGACGATCCAAGCCCACTTCAGGCACGACTGCCACTTGACGCGGGCGAAGTTGTTGTCGATCCAGATCTCGAAGAAATAGATTGCCAACGCCACGACCACGGCCAGCAGGATCGAAACGGGATTGTTCCAGACGAAGAAGAGCGCAACCCAGCCGAGGAAGAGGACGTTTTCGCACCAATGCATGACTTCCACCTTCGCAAGCGTGCGGCCGCTCATTTCGGTGGTCACGCCCTTGACGAGCTCCTGGTGCGCATGATGCGAATAGGAAAGGTCGAACGGGGACTTCCTCAGCTTGATGGTAAGGACGAAAAGCAAACCGAGGAAGATCGGCCACGTTGCCACGATGATCGGGACGGGCGAGGCCATCAGCCCTGCGACGTCGAACGTGCCGATGCTAAGAACCATGCCGATAGCAACGAAGAGAATCATCGGCTCGTAGGCCATGACCTGAAGCGTCTCACGGTCAGCGCCGATCTCGGCATAGGGAGAACGGGAAGAGTACGCAGCAAGGATGAAGAACAGCGCGGAAAGCGTCACGAGGAATACGCACATCAGGAAGTTTCCACCGCCGAAGAACACGCCTCCCGCGATAAGGGTGAAGATCAGAGCGCAGGTGATATAGGTGCCCTCGACGCTGTTGACGCTCACGTTGTCTTTCGCGATGAGCTTGCGGACGTCGTAGTATGGCTGCAGAAGCGGAGGACCGACGCGACCCTGCATGCGAGCGCTGACCTTACGGTCGATGCCAGCGAGCAGGCAGCCGACAACCGGGCCGAGCACCACGAAGACAACCATGCCGATGAGGGTGGAGAAGATGCCCTCGTTGAAAGACATCGTCTGGAAATACATAGGCAGGGAGAAGGAATTGACGAAATAGCTGCCTGCGAAAAGCGTAGCGGCAATGCATACGACGATGATGGCCGCGGTCAGCACGGTCGCGGGCTTATCGAGGCGTGCTTCTCCGAAAATGCCTTCGAGATACCAATTGCGAGACGTTGCCTCGCGGCTGTCCCCAAGAGACCCGCGGAAAACGCGCTTGGCAGAATCAACCGTGATGCCTGCCATATACACCGGAACAGTGCGCGCCTTGGAATTGCCCAGGGTTCCGAACAAAACGACGGCGATGAAGGCGACGATGACGGCCATGATGACCATGTTGTCAAGGCCGATCGAGGCGCCGTACGCTCCGTAGGTGCTCAGCAGATACGGCTCCACAAAATACGCCGAAAGGACGGGCATGTTGATGCAGGCGGCGACGACCAAGATGGCCATCAGCACGATTGCCGACCATTCGCTCTTATATACGGTAGTCTCCACGTTTTCGCGGTGAGCAGCGATGCCGGCGAGCTTTCCGAGCCATTTTGCCCAGAACATAAACGTTGCAGCGCTGCCAAAAGCAAGCAGGACGAGAAGGACGACCTGACCCGTGGTCGCAAAGGAGACGAGCGTCGCCCATTTGGAGACCAGCATACCGAACGGAGCGATGAACATGCACATGATGCCGAGCATCATGAAGCGGGCAAGACGCGGCATGCGCTCGAAGAGCTCGTCCATGTCTTCGATGTTGCGGCTGCCGATATGATGCTCTGCCGTGCCGACACAGAGGAACAGGAGGCTTTTTGCGACAGCGTGGAAGATGACCAGGAAGATTGCAGCCCATACCGCTTCGGGGGTGCCGACGCCGGCGCAGGCGGTGATCAAGCCGAGGTTAGCAATGGTGGAGTATGCCAGCACGCGCTTGGCGTTGGACTGGGAAATAGCAAGGAACGAGCAGAACAGGAACGTAAATCCGCCCACAAGCACGACCATGCCGGAGGCGATGGGAAACGCAAGGAACAAAGGCGAGAGCTTGATGAGCAGGAAAACGCCAGCCTTGACCATGGTGGACGAGTGCAGAAGCGCACTGGTAGGCGTAGGAGCGACCATGGCGCCGAGCAGCCACGTGTGGAACGGCATCTGAGCGGCCTTGGTCATGCCCGCAAACGCCAACAGGACAACGGGGACCGCGAACAACGCAGCGGCCGTCGTGCCTGCGGACTGCGCACCCGCCATGAGGAATTCGCTGAAAACAAGGGGAAGTCCGTTGAGGGCCGCGAACGCGATGGCGATTTGGAAGGCGACGCCACCGAGCATGTTCATGACGATCTGGCGGAATGCGTTGTTGATGGCCTCTTCGGTCTTCGTGAAGCCGATAAGCAGGAACGAGCACAGCGTGGTGACTTCCCAAGCCGTGTAGATCCACGACATGTTGTCGGAAAACACGATGTTATACATGGCCGCAAGGAAGGCGAACATGAGCGCGAAGAACCAGGGACGGCGATCCTTTTGGTCGGCGTGATGGCTCTGGAAGTCCTTCATGTAGCCGAGCGCATACACGCAGATGCCGGAACCGACGGTTCCGATGATGAGCGCCATGATGATGGAGAGCTCGTCGATGCGCAGCTGCGTGGAGAAGCCCACCTCGTGCATCACGGAAGTTTCAAGCCAGATGGCGATGATAATCTGAACCAGGGCGAGAACGAGGGGCAGGATGCGCTTGTAGCGAATGGCGTACGCGAGAATGAACGCACCTACCGCCATCTCTATGGCGAAGTTCACCATGCTCAAAGCGCCCGACCATTCAGCGGGAAGCTCGAAGTACACCGGACCCGAGCCGAGGTACATGACGGAAAAGACAATAGAGAGAACACCGATGGCAACGGCAAAGCCAACCGCCAGGATATCTCGAACTTTGTCGGTGCGTATTGCAAGCATGAGCAGAGCCGCAATACAAGGCACCACAACTAGGGAAACAATTATCTCCATCGTTCCTCCCTTTTTCTCCCTTGCTACCGATAAAAAATAAAGCGGCGAGTCACCTCGCCGCTGTCACTTTATCAGAGCGGATCATAGGAAGGGCAATTGGGACTTAATTGCTCACCGTTCGGCGCCGAGGCTCGGTAAACGGGGCGGAGCAACGAACGGCGACAAAGCCAGATGGCGAGCGGAAGAATCCGTATAGAGACGATCGCGCAAACCGAAGTGCCTAAGCCATCCGCTTCGTATACGTAGTCAGCTGAGAAACGTTAAAGAGCTGGCCGTCGCTTTCGCGATACTGCTCGACCTTCCAAACCTGGATTTTGCCGCCCCGTCGAACGGGAGTGGCGACGCTGCGAATGGTGTCCCCCAATTCGACTGGAAGAAGATGCGTGCTTGTAAGCTCCAACCCGACCACGCGCACGCCTTCGGGAGCCTTGTATTTCGCGGCGTTGTTCGCCGTTGACTCGGCCAAATAAGCACTCATGCCGCCATGAAGAATCCCATCGGGCTGAAGCATGTCATCCACCACAGGAGTCAACAAGACAGCATGATCCTCATCGACTTCGACGAATTTTGCGCCAATACGTTCGTAGAACATTCAAACCACACCTTTCGCTGGTTCTAGCGGAATCGAGACAAATACGCTGTTGCCAGCCACCACCTTACAAGGCTTTTCGAAAGGCGTCGATGGACATATTCGCATTACCGCGTATGAGCGGGTTTGCCACCCCAATACAGCTCGATGAAATGTTTCTTGGGCTCCCCCACCGTTCCGATAAGCGACAACGCAACGTTAGCGATATCGGCCGCCGCGTTCGGCCGTCTAAGAATCTCCCCGTTTGTAAGCATGGCCTGCAGGCTGGAGGGGTTTGCATGCAGGTGCCGCAGAGCCCCCAGCAACTCTCTAGCGGTTGTCACATGCATTCCGACGCCGAGCGATGTGAGCATAAGCGTATTCGCCTTCTCCTGGCCGTACGACCTGCCCAGAAGAACCATGGGAAGCCTCGAGCAAAGGCATTCGGTCACCGTGAGACCTCCCGATTTGCAGATAGCAAGGTCGCTTGCAGCCATTAAAGCGGGCATATTGTCCACATATCCCATGACCGTCATGTTATCGATCGCCATGGCCTGTCTCTGGCGCTCCAAGCGAAGGGCATACTCTTCATCCCTGCCGGGAAGAAAAACGAAGTGCATGCCCGACAGCCCTTTAAGGTACGCCATGGTTTCATCCATGGTCGCCCGAAACCTCACGTACGGCTGAGGCAAATGGGCGCCCGCCATGACCAGAACGACGATCTTGTCCTGAGGAAGCCCCATCTCTTCACGTATGGCGGCGGTGTCGAATTCTTCCCCAAGCCCGCCTCGCACGGGAATCCCTGTGATCTGCATGCGCGTTTCCGGAACCTTGCGCGGGCGAAGCGTCTCGGCCATCGCCTCCGTAGCGACGCAGAACATATCGGCGTCTTTGTGGGGCCACAGCCCCTCGATCTCGTAATCCGTGGGAACGCAGACAATGGGGAACCTTTGTTTGGTGAGCATCCGCGCCCCCGCCACGGCGTTTGCTGCGGTTATGTGCGTGCAGACGACGGCTATGGGTTTGCGCTGCTCGACGTAATCGGTCAGCTTCTTGAACATGACGTGCGCCCAGGATGTGCCCCCTCCCCACAGGAGACGCCCCGTGAAGGTGAACCGCCAGGTGATATCGTATATGGGACGAGTCGGGCCCGTAAACATGGAGGCAGTTTTATCCCCGTCGAGAGGAACGCGCCCGTAATCGAGAATATCCAGCACCTCAATGCGAGTATTGGCGGGAATTCGCGCATCGCCCTCCTGGACGAGCTTCTCGAAAGCCTCCGCGACGGCAAGCGCTGCGCTTCTGTGGCCAGACCCCACAGAGGCATGCATGACGAAAATCGTAGGAACGGGAGCTTCGGCGCAAAGAGACTCCTCGGCGCACTCCCTCTCTTCGCAAGGCGCTTCTCCCTGCATGCCGATTCCCTCCTCCGAAATATCTCCCTCTCCCTGAGAAGAAAGATCTTGATTTCGAGAAAGACCGAGCTCTTCTGAGCAATACCGATGATCCGCCACTGAAACCGCCTTTCATAGCATGAAAGACAAGAATAGCCCATTTTGCAAAACAACTCGTCCCCAACAGGCCGCTTAGTACCGACCCGTTACGAAACGCGCGTTGCGCGGCGCGCCAGAAGCAAGCCGGTCTCGCGGGCGCCCTCTTGCACGTCGAGCGAAAAGCCCCATTCGCAGCATTTTCGGACAAGAGACGGACAATCAAGCAGACCGCCATCGAGAAAGCCGAAGCGATACGCATTCTGGGCCAGGAGCGCGTTTTCGCATGAAAAGAGTTCCGCACGCCCCGCGACATTAGAGAGCTCATCCGCGCAGAATTCCTCGCTCGAACGGAAGGAAGCCCCGCCGAAACGCGTCGAAACCTGTTCACGGGGAAACGACACGAAAAGACGTCCGGGCTCCATGGAAACCCGCACCGCAGATCGGGCTTCGTATGAACGATACAGAAACGCATAGGAAAGCAGAGACCCCGCGGCCGAGCGCAACCACGCGGCAAAGGCAGGCTCCGAATCAAGCAAGACCCCGAACGCATTGCGGCAATGGCCCATGATGAAGAACAGAGCCCCTTCGAGCGCGCAGACATACGGGCTGAAGTGAGATGCCGAATCGATAAGCCCGTCATGGCGCGCGCCCGAAAAAAGACGGCACGACACAAGGGGCTCGTTGGCATCGGAGAACAAAACAGCCCCCGAGTTCGTGAGAAAGCGCCCCCGCGCAAGACCCGTGGCGTGAAGAATGGAGGCCTGATCGGAAAGCGACTGCGCAAGACGCCCGCAATTGCGCGCATGGTGGCAGGCACAGGCAAAAAGAGCCGCCTGAACGTCCTCCAAAAGGACGCCGCTCGGACGCTCATCCCAGGGTTCAATGCATTCGAGCCGTTCTATGCGATCCGCAATGCGACGCTGGTAGGCATGGTTCAGACAATTGACGGACATGACGCCTCCTTTTACAGAGAAGAGGCTGTCCTTCGAGAAGAAGTTAGGCGATGCCAGCCGTTCGAACATCTGTTTGCATTATAAACGAACAGATGTTCGTTAGCAAGAGAGATGCCCCGAAATCCTCATTGAAGAATTCTGGAGGAAACGCGCCACGTAACACGACTCTCCCTCCCGTCCGAAGACGCGTCTGAGCAAGAGCTACGCTCGCCCGATCGCTCGAAGCCGACACGATACAACACGACCTGCGCCGATTCGTCGAAAAAAAGCGTTTCGGTGACGGCGCTTTTATACCCGAGCTCTTCGAACGCATAGCGAAGAGACTCACGCAATGCCGAGCACGCCGCCTCGTAAGGAACGGAAGCGGAAAAACGCATGCGCAGCAGGCATTCGTCGCCGCATCCGCCCGATGCGTCGAAGCCCAGAGCCACCGCCCCCGACATCGACGCTCGAGATGCGGCCGAACGCACCCCGAACGCATGAATCCGACATACCGAAGATTCTTTCGGCCAGCACGTGGCAAACGAGGAAGCGCGCGAAAGCCCGTCGCGAAGCAATGCGCAATCTTGAAAAGACAGAGGCATCAAATCGGCGCCCCGGACATGCAGGATGGGACGTTGCTCGGGATGTTCGGAAACGAGAGGAGGAATTCCTTCGCGAAGAGCACGAGACCTCAGAAGGCAGCAGACGAAAGATTTCTCGTCGATGACGCGGATACCCGCAGCGCAAAAAGCGCGCGCAGCCATCCCGAACCCCCGAACAAGCGCTCCGGAGAACGTTCCGTCGTATACCTCGCCGACGCCGCACGCAGGACTCTTCGACTTCAAGACGGCGAGCGTGCAGCCGGCCTCGACCGCCCGCTCGATGCAAAGACGCGACCCTTCCCGAAATTCGATCGTGACATCTGCACCTTCGGCGTTGATAACCCTTTCTCCTCCATGAGCAACGTCGATTTCGCTTGGAGGGCGCGGGCAGCCGAGACCCCCTTCCTCCTCGGGGCAAATCGGCACCACGACATGCTCGTTCAACAGCTCGATGAGACCCGGATACGTTTTGGACGAAGCGTCGAATCTGCATCGGGCTCCTAAAAGGCAATTGCTCACCGCTATGTTCATTGTCAGCACCCTTAGTCGACCCGTCTTCCGCCTTGCAGCGCGCGAAACCGCACGCTGCCTCGAATGATAGCGAAGCCGCACGCGCAAAAAGGCCGCACCGAATCGTTTTTCTCGGCGCGGCCTTTGGGGTACGGGGCTTCTTGCTGGGTTTCTATTCTAGACCGAATAGAAACCGGAAGGCTCTTCCCCTAGGTTGATCAGGATGTTTTTCGTCTGGCAATAATGATCGAGCATCATCTTATGTGTCTCGCGGCCGATGCCCGACTCCTTGTATCCGCCGAACGGGGCGCCTGCGGGAATCTGGTTATAGGTGTTCACCCACATGCGGCCCGTCTGCACCCCACGCGCCACACGGAAAGCTCGATTGATGTCGCGCGTCCATACCGCTCCGCCAAGGCCGTACACCGAGTCGTTAGCAAGGTCGATCACCTCTTGCTCGTCCTTGAACTTCATGACCACCGCGACCGGGCCGAAAATCTCCTCCTGCGCTACGCGGCAAGAGTTGCTCGGAACTTCGAGCAGCGTCGGCTCGAGGAAGGCGCCCTTGGCGAGCTCCCCTTCGGTCGCGCGACGGCCTCCCACGAGCACGCGGCCTCCCTCTTCTTTCGCCAATTCCACGTAGTCGAGTATCTTTTGCGCCTGGCGTTCGTCGATTTGCGACCCCATCTGGGTGTCCTCGTTCCACGGCAGACCCACCTTGACCTTCTTGAAGGCCTCAACGACTTCGGAGACGAATTCGTCGTATATGTCCTCATGGACGAAGATACGGCTTCCTGCGCAGCAGACCTGGCCCTGGTTGAACAGAATACCCAGCTGGATTCCGTCGATGGCCATGTCCCTCTTGGCATCGGGGAAAACAATATTGGCCGATTTTCCACCCAGCTCGAGCGTCGCGGGGATAAGACGATCGGCCGCGGCCCGAGCAACCTCGCGCCCGACCTCGGTAGAGCCGGTGAAAGCGAGCTTGGCGATTCGTGTGTTCTCAAGCAGATATTGACCCGATTTCGAACCGCGACCCGTAACCACATTAAAGACGCCGGCGGGAATGATGCCCTGCGTCAGGCGCGCCAGCTCGAGAACGGAAAGGGACGTGGAGGAAGACGGCTTGAGAACGGTGCAGTCGCCGGCGGCGAGCACGGGCGCGAGCTTCCACGCCGCCATGAGCAGCGGGAAATTCCAGGGCACGATTTGTCCGACCACGCCGATGGGCTCGTGGACCACGATCGACATCATGTTCGGCGCCACCATGTCGGCCTCGCCGGTCTCGGCAAGAAGGACACCGGCGAAATAGCGGAAGTGCTCGGCAGAATATGCGACATCTATCGCGCGCGTCTCTCGAATGGGCTTGCCGTTGTCGATGGATTCGACGAGGGCGAGATGTTCGGCGTTTTCTTCGATGACATCGGCGATGGCGTTGAGAATGCGCGCTCGCTCGCCCTTCTGCGTCGCTTTCCATGACGCGAACGCCTCGTGGGCCGCGTCCACGGCCGCGTCGACGTCTTGGCGCGTCGCGTCGGCGATGCTCGCGATGCGTTCGCCGTTCGCGGGACAATAGGTATCAAGCGTGGCTCCGTCGGAAGCATCGACCCAGCGGCCGCCGATGAAAAGCTTGTAGGAATCGGAAACGGGATACTGCATGGTATCGCTCCTTTCTCGAGGGAATCCCCTCTTTTCTGGTTCGCCATGCACTATACCCACCTGTTTTGTAGGATTTCTGAGCGAAATGTTACCATTTCCTTAACATTTGATTTCCGTATTATATCACCGCTGGTCAAGCGGCTATTTGAATTCGTCCCCTGCGCCTTGGGGCACAGCCTGGCATCGTACGCGAAACGGCTTGTAGGGGCGAAACCGACGGCAAACGGCCCCTCGCGCGGACCGCGTTCGAAGCCGCATCGAGCGGCAACGCTCAGCTCCTGAAACGCGGCCCTTCGCCAGAAAGCTTCGGGCTAGCCCACCTTCACGAGCGAGAACACCTCGACGTCGCTCGCCTCGGCGATGGCAGAACGCGGGTCGAGAAACGCGAGCTCCATGAGAAAGCCCATTCCGGCAAGACGAGCTCCGAAGCGTTCGACGAGATGCGCCTGGGCGACGGCCGTACCGCCCGTTGCAACCAGATCGTCGACGAGCAGAACCACGTCGTCAGACGACAAGGCATCGGCGTGAACCTCGAGCGCGTCGGTGCCGTATTCGAGCGCATAACTCTCGCTTACCGTTTCGCGCGGGAGCTTCCCGGGCTTGCGCGCAGGAACGAAGCCGGCGTCAAGACGACGCGCGACCGGCGCGCCCACCATGAATCCCCGAGCTTCGGCTCCTATCACCTTGGTAATGCCCGCATCTTTGAAATGGTCGGCAATCGCATCGACCACCGCGGCGAATCCCTCCGGATCGGCAAGAAGCGGCGTGATGTCTTTGAAGACAACCCCAGGCTCGGGATAATCGGGAATATCGACGATCAAACGCTCGAAATCGTATGCGGCCATATCGTTCCTTTCTGTTCGTCCCTCGTAAACGCCGCGAAGGCTTCGTGCGCTGTGCATTGTACTACGGAAGAGTATCCTTGACGGCTCACGGCTGCTCGTATAAAGTCCCGCCGATACCGCATGCATACTTGAACAACCTTCCGAGGAGGAAACATGACAAAATCGGTCAACGACAGGAAAGTGGCCATCGTCGGATGCGGATTCGTCGGATCGTCCTCGGCGTTCGCCCTCATGCAAAGCGGACTTTTCAGCGAGATGGTTCTCATCGACGTAGACCGTGACCGCGCAGAGGGAGAAGCCCTCGACATCAGCCACGGACTGCCTTTCGCACGGCCTATGAACATCTACGCGGGAGATTACGACGACGCATCGGACGCCGCCGTAACCGTCATCACAGCGGGCGCGAACCAAAGGCCGGGAGAAACGCGCCTCGACCTCGTGAAGAAAAACGTCGCCATTTTTAAGACCATCATCCCCGAAATAGCAAAGCGCCACTACCAAGGCATCGTTCTTATCGTCTCGAACCCCGTCGACGTGCTCACGTACGTCACCATCAAGCTCTCGGGGTTGCCGCTCGGGCGTGTGCTGGGATCGGGCACCGTGCTCGACACCGCCCGTTTCAAATACGCCCTCGGACAGCACCTCGGCGTAGACCCCCGCACGGTTCACGCGCGCATCGTCGGCGAACACGGCGATAGCGAGATCGCCGTCTGGAGCACGGCGAACGTAGGGGGCGTGCCCATCAACTCCTTCTGCGAGCTGAGAGGCTTCTACGAGCACGAAGAGTCGATGAGACGGATTGCCGAAGGGGTGAAAAACAGCGCATACGAGATCATCGACAAGAAGAACGCCACCTATTACGGCATCGCCATGACCGTCAAGCGCCTGTGCGAAGCGATCGTGCGCGACGAGAAATCGGTGCTTCCCGTATCGAACCTCATGGAAGGCGACTACGGCCTGGACGACGTGGTGCTCAGCATGCCGGCCATTATCGGCCGCGGAGGGATAGAGCAGAAGGTGCCCATCAGCCTCAGCGAGGAGGAGCACCACAAGCTTGAAAAGTCGGCCGCGGCCCTGCGCGCCGTCATCGACGAGCTCGATCTTTCGTAGCGGCAGCGCACGACCTGCACCGTGCAAGACGGCAGGATCAAACTCTTTAAAGCCGAAAGCTCGCATGGAAACTTTGCGACGATGCGGATGCAAGCGCGCATACATCCTTTCTGCGGGGTTAGCATATTGTTTCATCAGTGAACGATTATCACGCGCAAGAAAGACACCATGAGCCCTCGAAAAGAAAACCTCACGCTCGATTCGGCCTACTTCGTTGCCTTCGAGATGACGCACGATGCGCTTAAGCGAGGCCTCAAGTCGGCAAGCGAGCTGAGCATCACCCAGTACCGCATGCTCGTAAAGCTCGCGGCAGCAGGCGGAAAGACCGCGCAGGCAGACCTCGGAAGAATCCTCGACCTCAAGCCCAACGTCGTCACGCAGGCTGCAAACGCACTGGAAGAAGCAGGGTTTGCACGTCGCGAAACCGACGATGCGGACGCTCGCTCGAAATCGATTACGGCGACGCAGAATGGGATTTCCCACGTCGCGTCCGTGAACAGGTCTATTGTTGCATGCCTTTACGCTCTCTTTCCCACCGAAGACGCTTCATGGAGGGCCATCCTCGAAACGTCCATCGACGCATGCTCCCATATAGACCCGCCAGTGTCCGAGCGCGAAGCGACCGACTACCCAGCATCGCGCGCACTCGCCGCGCTCGAGCGATTCAGAATCGCCATCGAAGCACGGCTGAGGCAAGCATGCGGAGCATCCTTTAGCGAATGCCGCGTCATGCAGCTTCTCGACGAAGCGCAGCGTCCTTTGAGAATCGGCGACATAGCCGCGCAACTGCGTTTGTCGACGGTGAACGTGGCGCGCGCCGTCGACAGGCTCTCCGACCGAAACTGGGTGCGAAGGATGGGGGCCTCCCGCGACCGCAAGGCCGTTTTCGTCAACGTCACCGATGAAGGACTCGAGAAACAACGCGTCATTGCGCGCACAATCGACGATTTGGGACGCAGCCTTCTCTGGAAACACCTCGATCGCGCCGAGCGAACGGCTGTCAGAGAAGTGACCCGCACGGTGATCGAAGGGCTTCGTCTCCGGGAATACGAGAAGGGCCTGACCCCTATCGACGAACTCCGCCCCCTGGGCGAAACCTCCGCCCGCCGATAACGTCTTTGCAGCCCTGGCAAACGAATCTGAAGCGAAAAAGGGTCGCGAAGTTCTTCTTCACGACCCTTCTCTTATAGTGCATGCATATCTCGGAACACAAGCAGGCACGCGGCCCGAACGCCGAATGAAACGCCAGCGCGAAAGACGCGCCGCCCGCTCGGCGTTAGCCCTTCTGCGCAACGTGCCACGAGCCGGCAACGATGGCAGCATTGGCCGCCAAATCGGCGGCAAGCCACCCAAGCACATACGGCACGCTTACAGACACGCTGTTCAGCGCCGAGAACGTGCCGACCGTGAGCAGCATGACCACGAAGCCACATCCTGCCGTGGCGAGCAGAAGGTTCCTCGTCAAAGAGCACGCCGACCCTGAGCGCATGATGCAGGCATGCACGGCCATCGAGGCGGCCGCAAGCAGCGTGCCGATGAACGCCGCAAACGCGATAATGCCCGCAACCATAACCGGAAGGCTCGGCATCTTCGAGCTCATCGAGGCAACCTGCACGCCGCTCAGAATGCCGTTTGCCACGATCATCAGGCAAACGAACGCGACGAAGGCGGTTGCCCACCCCCACAGAAAAGCCGTGGCAGGCCTGGCCGGAATGCCGCCTTTGCGCGTCAGGTACCCGTACAAGACGACCCCGGCCGTCGAAAGCACGAGCGCCAGCGAACCGGCGAAGACGAACGCGATAAACGCGGACCCAGTGAGAATGGAGCAGACGACGTCGAGCAGGGCCACTCCCGACGCGGAGATATAGTCGTAGGCGATAGTTCCGGTCATGTCCATGACCCACAGACCAATCCTGCCCAAAAGCGCGATTACGAGAGCGATAGAGAACAGCCCCGCGTACGGACGCGCCATGTCTTTCATAAGTTTTGCCATGTCGGTCTCCTATCCGGTTCTAGTCGCGATCGATTTCGTGCTCGACAGCCGAGGTTCCGCACAGATACCCGCCGCAAAACGCCAAGCCCACATCGCCCATGAGCGAACCGAGAATGGGATCGCCCACATAGCTGTTCTCGCCGCATGCGCCCCCGGCCGTGTGCCAGCCGGCGTAAAGCCCCTTGATGGGAAGGCCGTTGACGCCCATGACCTGCATGTCCTCGTTGATGGCAAGGCCCGCTTTCGTGCCGTAGAGGTTTCCCCCGATTCGGCATCCGTAAAACGGCGGCTCGCTCACGGCGTGCAGCCACTCTTTTGGCATGGGATAGAGATAGTCGTCCTCTCCGCGCTCGCATGCTTCGTTCCACTTCTGCACGGCTCCCACCAGCACGCCGGGCTCGAAGCCCAGATCGGCCTCAAGCTCCTCGAGCGTGTCGCGACGCTTGAGAACGTCGGCATCGATGGCATCCTGGACCCCGTGATGCCAATCGCGGTAATGCTCGGGAACTTTCTCGATCTGCTCGAGGTCAGGCGTGATGAGCTTGCGGCAATGCTCCTGCGCGAATCCCGCCAAATGGTCTTCGTAGTTCGCGTCGAAAATGATGTAGGAGCGATGCCCCGGAGGCGTCATTTGAATCGTTGCAAGATCGCCCAAGGCGTAAATGGCATTCGCCCCGTCTTCCCCGACACGGCTGTCCATATAGCGCAGGCGGTTGCCGCAGCGGTCTATCGTCAGCCACGGCTGGCGCGAAAGCTGCGTCATGCCGTCGTAGAGAAAGCGCGCCCACTGGCCGCCTTCCGCCTCCCAGTCGACACCGCCGTCGAAGCTTGCCGAGCTGTTGAAGCCCGACACATCAGCGCCCACGCCAAGGCCCATGCGAAAGCACTCTCCTGTCTCGCCGAGCGTGAGGTAGCTCGACGCGCAGCCCATTGCAGCCGTAGGAATGTAGCGGTCGAGAAGCGCCTTGTTGTTGCAGAAGCCGCCCGCCGTCAAGATGACCGCAGCCGTCGCATGCACGAAGACCTCGCGCTGGTAATCCTCTTTACACACCACGCCGACGACGCGCCCCGTCTCGTCTTGCACAAGCGCGACGGCGGGAGACTGGAAATGGTAATCGACGCCTTTGCGCTGCCCGTAGTTGAACATCGCGTCGGTCGCATCCTTCATCTTAAGTACGTGATGATCGAGGGTGGCGTTCTTCGGAGCGACATACACCGGCACTTCGCCCAAACGCCACTGCACGCCGCATTCCGCCATCCAGTCAAGGCTCGGCCCGCCCTGTTCGGCGATCTTGTAGATCAACTTGGGATCTGCAGCGTAATGGTATTCGTCCATCGCCCAATCGGTAAGCGCCTTCGCATCGAAAGGATACGACGGAAAGGCGAAGCGCTTCGACTCCTGCATTTTCGAGCCTCCCAGGATGCCGCACATGCCGGCCTCCTGAGCATTGCCCCCGTGAAGACCGGCCGCCTCCACGCAGATGACGCTTGCGCCAAGCTCGGCTGCACGCGCGGCCGCGTTAAGCCCGCCTCCGCCTGCTCCCACGACGCAGATGTCGCATTCGTAGTCCCAGATAGAAGGAACCGGACGCGGCTCGATGGGCGACGCGTCGTTGGCGGGAAACGTCGCCGCGTTGTGCTCTCGATACGTTCCGTCCGAAGCCGATGCGTTGCCCTTCGGGCTAGGCGGAACCTCGACCTCGGAAGATCCGTCAGCAGACCAGTCGCCGATCACGTCTTCTTCGACCGCGTAGGCCGCACGGCTTACCGTCGACGATGCGACGACGGCGCCTGCGCCCGCCATAGCGGCGCGAGCAAAAAAATCTCGACGGGATAGCCCCTTGGTGGTTTCGTTGTTCATCATAGTCCCCTATTCGCCCTCGGCCGCGGCGTCGTCGTTTTTCATCTCCGCCTGCGCCAATGCATCGTCGACGGCCATCTTCACGCCGGCCGTGGTAATGGTCGCCCCGCTGATCGCGTCGATATCGGAGCCTTGGGCGGCATCGATCATCGCGGCGAACTTTCCATCGCGAATGGCCTCGTAGCCTCCTCGGCTCTGGCTCTCCCCCTCCTGGGTGACCTCGAGACACGTCACGTGATTGTCATCGAGAAGCAGCGTCACGGTGACAAGGCCCTCCATGGCCGTCCCTTTGCCCGTATAGACGCCGTCTGCATACGAGCCATCGGCTTGAGCGCGAGCCTGCTCCCTCGACTGAACGGCCCACGGATCGTCGATGCGCATGGCAAGCTGCTCTGCGCTTGCAGCGTCCTTGGAGCCCGACCCCTCGAACGACGCGCCGCATCCTGTCAAGCCCAGCATGAGCGCGGCGGCGGTTCCTAAGACGACCTGGCTTTTCCCCTTCATACAACCTCCCCTCGGAAACGCGGCGCTTCATGCGCCGCGTGCGTTTTTCTTGGTGCATGCGCCGCCTGTTAGACAGGGTCGGTCCAGCCCTGCGGCGTTTCGTAATCGTGGCACGTGTTGCAGTACATGTTCGAAGCCTTGTGCACGCCATGGCAGTTGCTGCAGTCGATCGGCGTACCCTGGTGGGAATCGTGAGGGTTCACGCCCTCCTCTCCGCCCCAATCCTGGGTCGCCGCCATAACGTCCTGCATGTCGTGGCACTCGGGCGTCGCGCACATCTTCTCGTCCGCCGTCACGCCGACGGTGGCGATATCGCCGCGTTCGTCCACCTCGAAGTCGCCCTTCACCCAGGCAATCCCCTCGGCAATCTGCTCATCGATCTTGGGCTCATGGCATTGAAGGCACGTGGTGCCTTCGCGATAGTGGGCGTTGGCGCAAAGCGTCTCGTCCTCGTAATAGCCCTCAACGTAGTTGTCCATGGGCACGTGGCATATGGCGTTGCAGAAACTTGGCTGCTCGTGCCAGACGAAAAAACCCGCTGCGGCAAGAGCCACGACCGCTGCGACGCATCCAACCGCGATGGGCCACCTCCTGCGAACCCGACCCCGCTTCTCCTGCGCGTTCGAGGCCGTCTCGGACAAGGCGTCCTTCTGCGCCGGCGGCGCAGCGGCGAAGCGCCTCTTTTCCTCTTCTCCCATATCTCCTCCTCTCTCTTATTTGCTTCACTGAAGTTTATATTTTGCTACTTCGGTGAACTTTATGCGGCGCACTATATCATGCTCGCTTCCGGGAGAAAATAGCTTTTGTTCAGGTATTTATCAGGATCGACGATTCGTCAAAACTGTACATTGACGCAATGTCAAACTGAGGCGTATTCTGCTCTCATCAAGGGAATAGCGGCCCGCCGCGCAAGGGGAACGCGCATGGTAGGCAGGCCGTCTAAAGCGTCGGGCTATACTGCGCACAGTGCGCGGCATAGCCCGATTCGAGGGGAGATGCCCATGAACCGCCGCGAGCAAATCATCGCGTGCACACGAGAGCTTTACGAGGAAAAAGGCCTCACGAAGACCTCCGTGCAAGACATCGCCGACAAGGTCGGTGTCGCGCGCAGCCTGTTCTACCATTACTTCACCGACAAAGACGACGTGACCTCCGCCGTGCTCGACTCCTACATCGAAGAGTTCCTCGCCATGCTCAAAGCCTGGAACGAGCAGCGAATCGAAGGCGACGTGGAACATGCGCTGCACACGCTCGTTCCTGTTTTGCGAAGAGGTCTTTTCGACAGGGATTCCTTCCGACGAGCCCTCGCCTCTCGCGAGAACGCAGCCCTCTACATCGACTTCATCAACAGGGTCGCAGATAAAGCGACGAACTACATCATCACGACGACGGTCGAGGACTACGGGCGCCTGCACGAGATTCGCATCGACCACGTGTACGAAAGCTTTTACATGCTGACTTTGGGCGTTGTTGGCTACCTGCGAACGCACCCCGACGCCGATGACGGCGTCACCGAAGACGTCATCGCGCAAAGCCTGCATCTCGACAGAAGCAAGCCTGCACCCGCCTAGGCCCAATCCACGCTAAACCGCGCATCGACGCGTCCATATTCATAGCCGCGTTTGCGATCGCACCGCGCGACCGCTCAGTTTTCGACGCAAAAAAACAAGCCGCATCGAAAAAACGCGGCGCGATCACGCCGGGAAAGGAGGCACGTCCCTCTACGGCATTCCAACCGATTTCTATGCACAAGGAGTTCTCATGCTATTCGACGTCTACGGCGACACCGCCGTCTTCCAATGGGTCGGATGGGTCATCGTATTCGTGGGCCTCATCCTCATGAACGAATTCGCGCGCCGCACCAAAGCGGGCGGAATCATCTGCTTCCTGGTGATACCCGCTATCCTGACGGTCTATTTCATCGCCATCAGCGTAAGCGCTGCCGCCGGCGCGCAATGGGCCCTCGACAACCCCACCTACACCGATATGAACAGCTGGTTCCACTACGCGAAGCTTTACGCCGCAACCATCGGCTGCATCGGCTTCATGGCGCTGAAGTATCGTTGGGGCAAAATCGGCAAGAGCCACTGGTTCAAAGCCTTCCCCTTCGTGATCGTTGCCATCAACATCCTCATCGCCGTGGTGTCTGACTTCGAAAGCGCCGTCCGAGCCTTCGGCACCACATGGGTTTCCACGGAAGGCGTCACCCTGTACGGTGGCTGGCATAACGTCTTCAACGGCATCGCCGGCATCCTGAACATTTTCTGCATGACCGGCTGGTGGGGCATTTACGTCTCCAAGAAAAAGCAGGATATGCTCTGGCCCGACATGACATGGGTCTTCATCATCGCCTACGATCTGTGGAACTTCTGCTACACCTACAACTGCCTGCCTACGCACTCTTGGTACTGCGGCCTGGCGCTGCTTCTGGCCCCCACGGTAGCCAACGCGCTCTGGAACAAGGGAGGCTGGATTCAGAACCGCGCTTACACGCTCGCCATCTGGTGCATGTTCTGCCAGGTCGTTCCCATGTTCGCCAATGACAGCATCTTCGCCGTCAACTCCGTGAACAACCCGAATATCAACCTCGCGGTCTCCGTCATCGCGCTCCTGGCAAACATCGCCGCCCTTGCCTACATCGCATATCGCGCCAAGAAGCTCGGCGTCAATCCTTACACGCACGAGGTCTTCGTCGGAACGCGCGACTTCGTGAAGGCCATGAGCCGCCGTGAAGATGCGGGAAATGACGCCGTCGCATAACGGCAACAGACCCGCGCAGCTTTAACGGCCCTCGAAGCGACATAAGCCAGCTCGAAAGCCGCCCAGGCCCCGCCCTTTGCGCCGCAGCAGAGGACGGGGCTTTTTCGCATACGACATGCACCCCCCCCTGTTTCTCGTTCATTAACAATTCCTGAAAAAACTAATTCATACCTATCTTATATGCTTTCTTCGGTATTATCTCGGCATTCCGAGAACAAGACGACAGGAAGAAGGAGGCAGGCATGAAGACGTACGCGAATCCGTTCTGCAATACGGTCTTTTTACGCCAATGCGGGCGAATGCCGTACTCCCGAGCGCTTTTCCCAGCGGCCGGCACACGTCTTCTTCCTAGGTAGCAGCCATACGACGCACGCCGTTTTCGCCGCGCGCTCGGGAGCCTTTCGACCAAAACAAACTCTCAACCGTCCAAACGGACACGAAAGGACCCCCATGTCTGCCACGCCACGCGATACATACCGTTTCGAAACGCTTCAGCTTCACGTCGGCCAGGAACAGCCGGACCCCGCCACGGGCTCTCGCGCCGTGCCCATCTACCAGACCACATCCTACGTCTTCGACGACTGCGCCCACGCCGCCGCCCGCTTCGGCCTGTCGGATGCGGGAAACATCTACGGCCGACTCACCAATTCCACCCAGGACGTCTTCGAACGACGCATTGCCGCGCTCGAAGGAGGAACCGCCGCGCTTGCCCTCGCTTCGGGCGCAGCGGCGATCGCCTACACCATCCAGGCGCTCGCCCAGGCAGGAGGGCATATCGTCGCACAGAAAACCGTATACGGCGGCACGTACAACCTGCTTGCGCACACGCTCGACCAATTCGGCGTTGAAACCACATTCGTCGACATCCACGATCTCGGCGCGGTGGAGTCGGCCTTGCGAGAGAACACCAAAGCGGTCTACATCGAAACGTTCGGCAACCCCAACTCCGATATCCCCCGCATCGACGAAATCGCCCAGATCGCCCACCGCCACGGCGTTCCCCTTGTCGTGGACAACACCTTCGCCACGCCTTACCTGCTCCGTCCGATAGAGCACGGCGCCGACATCGTCGTCCACTCGGCCACGAAGTTCATCGGAGGCCACGGCACCGCCCTCGGCGGCGTCATCGTCGACGGCGGCACCTTCGACTGGACCCGAAGCGACGCGTGGCCGGCCATAACGAAACCCAATCCGAGCTATCACGGAATATCTTTCGCGAAGGCTGCAGGGTCCGCCGCCTTCGCGACCTACGTGCGTGCCATCCTCCTGCGCGACACCGGCGCCTGCATCAGCCCTTTTAACGCATTCCTCCTTCTTCAAGGAACCGAGACGCTCAGCCTGCGCGTGCAGCGCCACGTCGAAAACGCCGAAGCGGTAGCAGCATATCTCGCGCAAAGGCCCGAGGTCGAGCGCGTGAACCATCCGAGCCTGCCGGACCATCCCGACCACGACACATACCGTCGGCTTTTCCCGCACGGTGGCGCATCGATATTCACCTTTGAGATCCGCGGAGGACAGCAGGCCGCTTGGAAGTTCATAGACAACCTGCGCCTCTTCAGCCTGCTCGCCAACGTGGCAGACGTGAAGAGCCTGGTGATACACCCAGCAAGCACCACGCATTCCCAGCTTTCGGAATCCGAGCTGCAGCAAGCATCCATCACGCCTTCGACCGTGCGGCTCTCCATTGGCACCGAACACATTGACGACATTATCGCCGACCTCGACCAGGCCTTCGCCGCGCTGCAAAGCTAAAGCGGCCCCTCGGCGGTCGGGGTTCCATCGACAAAACAGCGGCCTTCGCAGGGCACGGATCGGCAAGGCCCGTGACGCTCGCCGAAAGGGACGATTTCCCTGCGGCCAAAATGCTACCATTGTGGCATCAAAGCACTGCCAAGGAGGCCGCCATGATGATCTCGACAAAAGGACGCTACGCGATGCGCCTCATGATTGACATCGCCGACCATGAAGACGGCGGCCCGGTCTCTCTCAAAGAAGTCGCGAACCGCGAGGACATGCCGGTGAAATACCTCGAACAGCTCGTACGCCCCCTTACGCGCGACGGCATTCTCCGTAGCGTGAGGGGGCAACGGGGCGGCTATCTTCTTGCGCGCAGCGCATCCGACATTTCGGCGGGCGATATCCTGCGCTGCGTCGAAGGCAGCATAGCGCCCGTAGCGTGCCTCTCTCAGCAGACGGTCTGTCCGCGCAAAGACGCCTGCACGACATTCTCTTTCTGGCAAGGCCTCGATGCCGCGATCGACTCCTACGTGGACTCGGTCGCGCTCGAGCAGCTTCGCGCCCCTCATGCACCCTCGTGCAAAGAACTTCGAGGCCTTTCCGAGCGCGCAGACGAGGCGCAAAGCGCCTAGGAGCGACGTCCGCTTGCTCTTGCCGACAGACGCCGCATCTTCTAATATCGAGGATTGCCATCTCGTCGGAAGGAGCACGATGGTTTCTGAACAGAGGCTCGAGGAGCAATGCCCCCCGAAAACATTTCAGAGAGCACGCCTTATCGCGGCATCCGGCCAGAGCATCCTCACGAAGAAGTGCCGCTTCGACCAGGCGGGAACCCACCTTTCGGCGTTCGTGGCATCAAGCCGCGGATGGAACGACAGCTACCGAACCTCGATCACGCTCGACGAGACGAGAGGCCTGATCAAAGACTACGCCTGCACCTGCCCCGCCGCCATGCAATACGATGCCCCGTGCAAGCACTGCATGGCGCTGGCGATTTCCTATTCCATGAAACCCGAGCGTTTTAGCGGGTATAGATCGCATAGAAAACCGGAAACGACCCCGTGCCTCGCCGAATTCATCAAGCAAAGCGACATTGCACGTTCAGCCTCCTTTTGCAACGAAATCGACATCGAACCGACCCTGGTCTACGGATACCGCGCATGGTCCGCGCATTTCAAGGTCATCGGCCCGAACGGCTCATACGTCATGAAAAACATCGCGGATTTCGCCGAGCGTATGGAGCAAGGGGCCTATCACTCTTACGGAAAAAACCTCGCCTTCGTCCACACGATGGACGCGTTCACCCCGAGAGGAAAAGCCCTCTGCTCGCTCATCGCCCGAGCCGTTGCCTCGCGAAAGCGGTCTTCATACGCGCACACATGGGGGGCTCGGCCGCAGGAAATGCCCGCGCGCACGATACATCTGACCGATTACGAAACCGTCGATTTGCTCGATGCCCTGAAAGAACGTCCCTTCGTCGTCGAGGGAGCAGACGTCAGCATTCGTTCGAAGACCCTCGCGCACACCGTCAACGAAGATCCAGAGCTGACCGTCCGGTTCGTCAAGGAGCCGCAAGGCGGGTTCTCCGTGCAGCGCGACGATGACCTCGTCTTCATAACCAGCGGAAACAGGATGTACGTCTGGCATGACGACGTCTTCTACAATTGCAGCGACGATTTCGCTCGAAGCGCCGCCTTCCTGAAAACCGTCTACGAAACCGAATCGGACCTGCTCTACATTTGCGAAGACGACCTTCCTCTTTTTTGCGCAGCGGCGCTGCCCGCCATAGAGGAGCACCTCGACGTAAGCGCCCCCGAAGAGCTCGACTCCTATCGACCCGTCCCCGGGTCAGTCGAGCTGTACTTCGACAAGACGCCGAAAAGAATCGTATGCGACGCTCGCGTATCATACGGCCCGTTCACGCGCATCCTGCGAGAGGGGACATGGATCTGGGAAAAGCCCGCTGCGCCTCTTCCCCTGCCCGACGATGCGCTTGAGGCGCAAACCTCGAGCCTTCTTGAGCGGTATCTGCATCACGCGCCAAGCGGGAGCAGCGCCACTCGCGGTCTCGAGCGGTTCTCGGCGTATATTGAAATGAACGATTCCGACCGCGTCGGGCGACTTCTCTTCGAAGGGCTGAAGGAGTTCAAACAGCGAGCGGCCGTGTTCACCACGCCGTCGTTCGACCGGCTGATATCGGACAAAAAGCCCACCGTAAGCATGGGGGTATCTCTTTCCGGAAACCTCATCAACCTGGACGTATCCGCAACAGACCTGCCCAAAGAAGAGCTTGCGAGTCTGCTCGCCAGCTACCGCCTGAAGAAGAAATACCATCGTCTGAGAAACAACGTCTTTCTCGACATCGCCGAGCTCGACCTGGCGCAGCTCGACCGCATCGCGACAGATCTCGACATCTCGGCCGACCAGCTCGCAAGCGGCTCCGTAGAGCTTCCGGCGTATCGCGCGTTCTATCTCGACGACGAGCTTCATGACGCGCGCAAAGACGGCGCCTTCGAGCGCTACATCGAACAGTTCCATCCCACCGATCCGTCCGCCTATCGTGTGCCCGAATCGCTTCATGCGACGCTGAGGCCCTATCAGCGCGAAGGATTCGCGTGGATGAGCGCATTGGCAGACATGGGATTCGCGGGAATACTCGCCGACGAGATGGGGCTTGGAAAATCCATCCAGTTCATCTCGTTTGTCCTCTCGCGCATCGACGAGATCAAAAGCACCGCTCCCGTGCTCATCGTATGCCCTGCATCGCTCGTGTTCAATTGGGCGGACGAGTTCGCCCGCTTCGCTCCTTCGGTTAGCGTAGAGCCAATCGTCGGAACGAAAAGGGAACGCGCTGCGGCGCGCCGCAAAAAGGGCATCGACGTCATCATCACATCGTACGACCTGATGCGCATAGACATCGAGGACTACCTCGACACGACGTTTTTCTGCCACGTTCTCGACGAGGCACAATATATCAAAAACCACGGCACGCTCACCGCGCGCGCCGTTAAGCGCGTGCACGCAAAGCATCGCTTCGCGCTTACCGGAACCCCCATGGAAAACCGACTCAGCGAAATCTGGAGTATCTTCGATTTCCTCATGCCGGGATTTCTCGGGTCGTACATGCGTTTCAGGGAGCGATTCGAACTCGACATCATCGGAGGCGACGAAAACGCCGCCGAGCGCCTGCAGAAGATCGTAGGCACTTTCATGCTCAGAAGAGTGAAAAGCGAAGTCCTTCCAGAACTTCCCGACAAGCTGGAATCAGCCGTTCTCATTCAGATGACCGACAAGCAGCGGCGTCTCTATAACGCCCACGAGCAACACTTAAGGGAGTCTTTGACGGCTCAGCGCTCACGACGAAAGCATGGCGACGAAAGCAAGCCGGCGGCGACCGTCGAAGTCCTTGCGGAGCTCACCCGCCTTCGGCAGATCTGCTGCGACCCGCGTCTTTTGCTGGAGGATTACAAAGAGCCCGGAGCCAAGATAGCCGCCATAGCGGACCTGATAGAGTCAGCGCGCAATGAGAATCAGAAAACGCTCGTGTTCTCCCAGTTCACAAGCTTTCTCGAGCTTATCGCGGAGAAGCTCGACTCGCTGGATGTACCTTATTTCACCATCACAGGCGCCACTCCGAAAAAGCAGCGTATCGCCATGGTCTCTCAATTCAACCAAGACGATACGCCCGTGTTCTTGGTCTCGCTGAAGGCGGGAGGAACAGGGCTCAACCTTACCGGGGCTTCGGTCGTCATCCACGCCGACCCATGGTGGAATGCGGCAACGCAGAACCAGGCGACGGACCGAGCGCACCGCATCGGACAGAAGCGCGTCGTGAGCGTGCACAAGGTCATTGCACGCGGCACCATCGAAGAGAGGATTCTCAAGCTTCAGGAGGCCAAAAACGAGCTCGCCGACAAGGTCGTGGGCAGCGAAGGCGTGACGCTTGCGGGATTATCACGCGATGACCTCATAGGGCTATTGTGCGACTGACGAAGGACTGACGGCGTTTCGGCTCTTAGCGGCCTTCGCCAATCTGGTCTATCTCCTGTATGCATACGTCGATCAGCCGGCCTGACATGTCGAAGATATCCTCGAGCGGCACCGCCATGCCTCCTTTGAACCATGCCCCGTACGCGCCGAGAATGAAGCCGACCAGAGCCGAGACGTGTATTTGAAGCATCTCGTCCGATATGGAAAGCGAGATGGCTTCGCGGCGTTTGATTTCCTCGGCGAGCGGCTTGCCGATTCTGTCGAGGGCAACGTCGACGGACACGCCGCCAAGAAGCCTCGCAAGCGACGGAAGAATATTTTTCACCGCTCCGTTCACGCCGGCGAAAAACACCCTTGCGTCCGGCTTCACGGATTCGGAGCCCTCTTCGCTTTCGCAATCCTGCAATCGCCGCTGCATGTCCAGCTCGACTTCGTCGAGAATCCCTTCGACAAGCTCCCCCACCCTGTCGTCGATCATATCCTCGATAGAAGAGTAATGCAGATAGAAGGTTTTGCGATCTACGTCCGCTTCGCGAGCAAGCTCGCTGATGGTGATTTTCCCATAATCCTTCTCCTGGGCAATCCTGTCGAAAGCCTCGAACAAAGCGCGCTTTGTCTTCATGACGCGACGATCGGTCTTCTTCCGTTTCGCATTCGCTACATAATCCATATATCGTTTCCCCTCGGTTTGTTCATGGATGGCGATTAATGCTCAAGGATGGAGTTCTTGGCAATTGCTGCTGTTCTGTATCTGAATATAATCCACAGTTGTAGATAAAACAACGCCATAATTGCCCGAATCATCAAGCAGATCGGCAAGCGAGCCATATGGCGGAAAAGCAGGGGAGGCAGCTACAATGACCGCAAGCGACAATGTGAAGCGCATCGCACTCGACAAGCTTATCGACTACATCATGAAAGATCCGCAAGGACGCACCGACACCATCATGGACATGCTCGAACCGCTTCTGCCCGCATCGCTTTTCCCAGAGCAGCGAAAGGCGTTTCGCTCGGCATTCGAGCAGAAGAACAACTGGTATCAGCTCATCATGAAAATCCTCGACATGAACGAAGAAGTCATGCCGGATTTGATAAAGACGTTTCTCGTCGAGGCAAACTTTCTTGCCTGGCCGAAGCAGGAAGAAGCCAGAAACAGGCACGAGTGCAACATCCCCTGGGCGATTCTTCTCGATCCGACAAGTGCCTGCAACCTTCGCTGCACGGGGTGCTGGGCGGCTGAATACGGCCACAAGCTCAATCTGAGCTTCGACGACATCGATTCAATCATAGAACAGGGCAAAGAACTCGGCGTCCACGTTTACATCTACACGGGAGGCGAGCCGCTCGTACGGAAAAATGATCTTATCGCCCTCTGCGAGAAACATCCTGATTGCGCGTTTCTGTGCTTCACGAACGCGACTTTGATCGACGAGAAATTCTGCCAGGATATGATTCGCGTAAAGAACTTCGTCCCGGCGATAAGCGCCGAAGGCTCGAAGGAAACCACCGACGCACGCCGCGGCGAAGGCACCTACGATAAAATCGCGCAGGCCATGGCGCTGCTCAAAAAGCACCGGCTCCCTTACGGAATCTCGGCCTGCTACACCTCCCAAAACGCCGATGCGGTTGCTTCGGAGGAATACTTCGACTGGATGATTGACCAGGGCGCTCTTTTCTGCTGGATTTTCACCTACATGCCCGTCGGAACCGAGGCCGTCGTAGACCTCATGCCTTCCGTGGAACAGCGCCGACACCTGTACAATTTCGTGCGGGAAATGCGCCAGAAAAAGCCTCTTTTCACGCTCGATTTCCAAAATGACGGCGAATTCGTCGGCGGGTGCATAGCAGGCGGAAGAAGATATATGCACATCAACGCCGCAGGTGACGTGGAGCCTTGCGTCTTCGTACATTACTCCAACGCCAACATCCATGAAACATCGCTTCTCGAAGCGCTCAAATCGCCGCTGTTCATGGCCTATTATCGGAACCAACCGTTCAACGACAACCTCCTGCGCCCCTGCCCCATGCTCGAAAATCCCGATGCGCTCGAAACCATGGTGGAAGCGACGAACGCGCAATCAACCGACTTGCAGCACCAAGAAAGCGCGCACGACCTCTGCGAAAAATGCCGCCCGTTCGCACAACGATGGGCTATCGAGGCGGAGGCTATCTGGAATAACCCCGAAGAAGCGCTGCATGCCAAAAGAACAAGCCCGACCCAGGGCATGGCCGAAAGCGATTTGAAGAAATTCGACAAGCTGCAACGCCCCGGCAGAACAAGAGACGACATCGTCCGTTAGCGCCATTTCGAACGAGGACCCGCCGCGCGGTTTCGCGGCGGGGCCTCTGCGCTTCAGGAGTTCAAAAACACCCCCCCATATCATCAGTATGCAAGGTGCAGGCAGAAGCGAAGGTCTATCGGCCCGCTTCCCTAAAACAAAATGCACTCCTACTTCACGCCATACTGTTCGTAATACGCGTCGATCGCGGCCTTGAGCTTGTCGTCAATAACGACCTTGCCCTGGCATTCGCGATTATAGAGATGCTCGGTGACTTCCGCCATGCTCACGATGGAGGCGACCGGGAAGCCGTACTTCTCCTGGACTTCCTGCTGGGCGGTCACAACGCCACCCTTGCCTACTTCCATGCGGTTGAGGCTCACGATGAGACCCTTGACCTCAACGTTCGCGGCGTTCATGAGCTTGGGATAGGTCTCGTCGATGGACTTGCCGGAGGTGGTCACGTCCTCGACCATCACCACGCGGTCGCCGTCCTTAAGCTCGTAGCCCAGCATGCCGCCCTTATCAGCGCCGTGGTCTTTGACCTCCTTGCGGTCAGAGCAGTACTTGACCTCCTTGCCGTAGAGATTGTGTATGGCGATAGCGGTGACCACAGACAGCGGGATGCCCTTGTAGGCGGGGCCGAACACGACATCGAAATCGAGGCCGAAATTGTCATGGATGGCGCGGGCGTAGTATTCGCCCAGGCGCATGAGCTGCTCGCCGGTGACATAGGCGCCCGCGTTCATGAAGAACGGGGACTTGCGGCCGCTTTTGAGGGTGAAGTCGCCAAACTTCAGCACGTCGCTTTCCACCATGAATTCGATGAACTCGCGCTTATACTCTTCCATTTCGGTCTCCTTTTTTTGATAGTTGCTGCCGCTGTTCGCGCGAACAAGAGTAGGGCGTTTCACACGACCCTTACAAAGCCGCGAAAACAACTGGGCTTAGTTCAGGCCCAATTCCATGAAATGATGCGCTTAATAATACCGCATTCCGCCCAAACGAATCGCATGCGAAAAGCGGGCTCTCGGCTCGGCGAGCACGATTTTCCTCAAGCCTCCGAACTTCTGAAAATAAAAAAGACCAGGACAAAAGCCCTGGTCTGTACATTCTGGTCGGGTTGACAGGATTTGAACCTGCGACCCCTTGACCCCCAGTCAAGTGCGCTACCAAACTGCGCCACAACCCGTTGCGTTTTCGTGATTCCGTTTTTCGGTTCCCCTCGAACGCAAGACGGTATATTACGCTTCTCCGACCATCTGCGCAAGTACTTTTTTAAACTTTTTTAAAAAGCGCCCCAACCAATGCAATCCCGGTCGGGAAGGCCTCGGCAACCTTTCATTGACGCTCATGCATCAAAAAGGCCCCTGATCTTTTCCTGTGCGTATTCGAAAAGCAGCGCCTCTTGCTCAAGCGTCCCTCGGAGTTCAAGGCACGCTTGAGCAACGTCTCGAAAACGAGAGTCGGGATGGTGCGCGACGAATCTTCGCATATCCGCCCAGTATTCTTCTTTTCGCCGAAGCAAACGTGATGCATCGACGGATCTCAGGTCCTCCTCTCCCATCATGACGGGCCTCACGCGATTGCTCACCGACATCAGCGACTCCACAATGCCGAAACCTCCCAGGTCGATATCCGACCATGCGAGAAGCGGCGCATCGCCCGAGAGAGCACCATCGAGAATTCCAACGAGCCGACGAACCGCCTCATTAGGCCGCCCGTGGCCCCATACGACAAGAAGCCCCTTCTTCGAATTTGAGCATAGAGCGCGGAAAACCGTCAGATTCTCCACGACCAGGCATCCTTTCACCTCGGCAAACGACGATTCCGTAAAGCCTTCGACGGCGGGCAGTGAGAGCACCATCCCCTCGCATCCGAACTGAGAGAGGTCAAGGCTCGCCCATGTCGGATGCACGACCACATTCCCGCCCACCGTTACAGAGCTGTATCTTTCAGAGTGAAATCCCAAAGCGGCAAGCTTATCGTCGATATCAAAGGCGGACCCGAAAGAGAATCCACCCGCCTCGGCCGCTTTGACAAAAGAAGCCGCCACCGATTTCTCGAAGAACTTGGAATCGCCGTAGGCGATCGTCGACAAAACACGCTGCCACCCGCGGAAATCGCCCGCGGCGTATGCCCGCAACGCCGCACACATGTCTTCTATACCGGCTCCTGATCGGTTTTGCATCCTTGCAAGACCACCCGGGCTTTGCGCCTGCGCGGCAATGTCTTCGATCCATGCAAGCGCCCATGGCAAATCGGCGCAAACACGCGCCGTCTCGTCCAGAAACGACAGAAAAGCCGAAAGCTCTTCGGCGTCGCAAAAACTTCTGCCCATTTCGTCATAACAACGCCGCGCCAGGGCTTCGTTGACAACGAGCGATATGGGAGCCCCCGTCGAATCGCGCTTCACGCCCATCCCGCACGAACGCTCCAGGTCGGATACAGCGGCAAGAAAAACATCGCGCGATTCAGCATCGCGCGGATCGTAGCCGCCGCATCCTGCTCTCCCTTTTTCATACTCTGCCTTCGTCGGGGCAATGCGCACCGTGAACGGATGCGTCTCTTCGCCGCGCATCTGCCGACGCTCGCAAAGCCGTACGATTTTTTCGGCAACAGCCTTGCGGGCCTTATCGATGTCATCAAGACGTTTGCGTTCGCTCGGACCGGGCATAGACCCTCCTGCTTCTTAGTCGGCCTCGACCTGCTCGTCGTACCAGCGCGACACCTCGAACGCGCCGCCCAGATTTCGATGGATGAAGCCGCTTCCCGTCATGGACGCGAAAGTTCCTACACGCTCATTCGGCGTGGCCAGGATCGGCTGCAACCCAAGGCGCTGCATCAATTCGATGGCCTGGACGGTACGTTCGCTATCGACCACCTCGAACGCTTCGTCGATTAGCACCGTACGCAGCGTGTTGCCGTCAAGCCCCTTCTTCTTCGTGCGGCAGCGATGCGCCATGGAGGCGAAAAGCACCACGTAAAACGGCAGCATCTGCTCGCCGCCCGAGCTGCCGCCCAAACCCGCCTTCAACGACACTTCGCTCCCGTCGGGACGCACCTCTTTCATGTCGAAGCTCAGATAGCTTTTGTAGTCGAGCAGCGCCCGTTTGCGGGCAAGCGCCTCGCTGCGCTGCTGCTCGGTCTCGGCACAGCGGCTGTCTCTAATCGTGTCGAAGAAGCTGTCAATCACCGCCCCGTGCTTGGCATGGAACTCGTCGTCCCACAGGCCGCCGAGCGCGTTGTCGAAATCGGGATCCATGATCATGTCGTAATACGGCGCATAATCGATGTTTTTCGAGCAGTCGAAGCGATACCTGATATCGCCGAACGGACACTCGGACAAGTAGGCGTTCGTTTCGCGAATCGTCCTCCTCACATCGACGATGCCGTTTCGCAGTGCGCCCACGATCGCCGTCGTGAAGCCTTCCTTGGTCTCGGCCTCCATGCGCTCGAAAAGCGCCCTGCGCTCAGGTATGACGCTCGTCTCGAGCGCGCACCATTCGCGATCCCACGCCTCGTTGCCGCGGTCCGTTTCGTCGATCTGCTCCGACGAAACAGCGGACGAACGCTCGCGGCGAAACGCCACGAGCGCATTCCAGCATTCCCTGCTTGCCGAAGCCTTGGCACGCGAGCGCTCTTCGAGGTTCTTGAGCGAATTGACCGCGCATTCCCGACAAGCAGCCTCTTCGAGGCGTTCCTCTTCCAAAGCGACATTCGCCGCTTCGACCTTCGCGAGGTCGGCCTCGCATTGCTCACGGCGCGCCGCCGCGTTCTTCGCGCGACGGTCGGCATCGCCGAGCGAACGCTGGCATTGCGCGGATTCGGCATGCACGGATTCGATTTCGTTTTTCAGGGCGCGCACGGATTCCATGATGGAGGCAGACTCGGCCGACCCTGAGGCGGCAAGCGCCGCACGCATGCCTTCCGCTTCCGCCCTGCCAGAAACCAGCTTGTCATAATCCTCCGCCATCGAAGCGATCCCGCGTGCAAAACGCGACTCTTTATCGGGACAAGCCGTCTTGATGGAGCGCAACAGCTCCTGCCGGGCCGACAAAGCGGCCGCAAGCCCCTCGTTGTCCGCGATGATCTTCTCAGCGTCGCGAATATCCTCGATGCGACGCGCCTCCTGTGCAGACGATCCGATCATGAAGCGAAGACGATCGCGGCCGGCAAGCGCGTACACGGCAAATCCGCGGTAGCAATCTCCGTTCGCCGTGACGGCCGATTTCCCAGGATTCTCCCTGATGAACGCAAGTAGGGCTTCTCTGTCGGCACAGCAGGCTATATCGCCGAGCGCCCAATCGGTATACGCCGTGGCAACCTTCGCGAAGCGGCCTTCGGACGCCACTGTCTTGGCCGCGAGAGACCCTTCGACACGCTTCGACTTCTCACCATGCTTCAAGATGCCTGGCGTATCGATGAGCCGCACGGTTTTGCGGCCGCGATACGAGCCGTACGCGCGAAACGCCCGCGCGAACGAATCGGGCGCCACCAAAAGGTCGGACCGCCTGCGCCCGAGCATGCCCTCGACAGCAGCGCGCCACCCCTGTTCGCCGGGAGCGATATCGATGGCATCGCACAGACACGTCGCCTCGATTCCCGCCTCATCGCGCAAGTACGCGATCAGCGCGTCGGCATCGGCATCGCGCACCGCCTCCCCCGCTTCGGCGGCCTTCTTCCTTCGCATCGCTTCAAGCTGGCGGCCCGACGCCTCTCGATGCTCGTCGAGCGCCACAAATTCCTCGCGCTGCGCCTCCTGATACGCTTCGGTGGCAAGATCGACAAGGTAGCCGAACGCATTGGGACCCTCGCCGAGCACTCCCACACCGCGCTCGATGACGTCCTCCAAGGCGGATGTCAAACGCTGCACCGTATCGGAGCAAGACAGCTCCGCGAAACCGGACGATCGGCGCGCCTCGTGCAGAACCGCCAGGTTCTCGGAGAGCATGCGAAAGTCGTCGCGAAAACGCTGTTCGTAGCGTTCGACCTCGCTATCGATGCGCTCGATATCCTTCGCAAGGCGACCGCGTTCGCGCTGGACATCGTCGTTTTTGACCAAATCCCACTTCGCCTGCCGTTCGCTGTCCATGCTGTCCGCATGCGCTTCCAAAGCCGCGATGCGCGCATTGAGCCGCGAACGCTCCGCCTCGATATCCTCTTCCTCTTTGCGCAAAGACTCGATTTCGTCGGCGAGGTCTGCTCGCTGCCTCAGAATGCGGGCGCGCATGAAAATGTCGCGCTCGTCTTCGGATGCGCGCCATGCGGCGTAACGCTCTCGCTCCTGGCCGATAGCGCTTTGGCGTTCGATCGCACGATCGAGGTCTTCGCGGCATTGTTGCCAGCTGTCGATGTTGCTGTTCATGTCGTCGGCGGTCGTCACGCTGCGGCCGTCGCATAGATAGCGATAGATGAAGTCTTCGATGCGCGTGTCCTTGCCAATGGCTACGAGGTTTTTCAATGCGCCGAAATACCCGGGATCGCTAAACCCCATGCGGGCGAGAAAGCCCTTATTGTATTCGGAGCTCGATTCGCACAAATGCACATTCGAAATGACGCCCTGGTCTTCAAGGTGCTTCAGATAAATCTTGGTATCGCGCACGCTGAGCGCCTCGCCGTCTTCCACCAGGCGATTTTCAGGAAGCCCGCCCTCGTAGAAATAGTAATTCGGCACCAAGGCATGCGCGCCTATGCGGCTTCGATAATCGCAGCACATGCCGAAAGTGACCTCCGACGCGCGTAAGGAGTCCCAGAATACGGCGACGATGTGGGTCGTGAAATCCATGCCTTCGCGCACGCCCTTCTGCGAGGAGCCCTTGCGCCTGCCTACCACGTATTCGGCGAAGTTGCGCGTATCGGCGCTGTGCGACTTCGATGCCTGATTGTAATTCGAGCGCCTGGTGCTGCCCAGCAGCACGGTGAGAAACGCGTCGAACGCCGTCGATTTCCCCGAGCCGTTCGCGCCGGCGAACACCGATCCGTCGATGCTGAACGGCTCATACAGCTTCATCTGATGAAGCGACCAATTCACCACGAGAAGCTTTCTCGCGTAAATGCCCGTCCGCATGCCCTTATTCGTCATCGTCATCTCCCGCATCATCGTCCATCGCATCGATTACTGCGGCATCGATCGCCGCAGCATACCGCTTTTCGTACGCATCGATCGTCGCGCGGTCGGCGACGTGCGCGATTGCGGGCTGGATCGCGAACTCCACGTCGAAATCGGACCAACGGCCTCGCTTGCGCGTAATAACGCCCGCACGCTCGAACCGGGACATGATCCGCCTGACCTCGGAAACCGAAGGCTCCTTTTCGAACGCTCGATACGTTACGCACAAAAGGCTCAGAAGCTCGTTCATATCGGAATCGACCGTTGCGAAGCGACCCATTTCGGAGCGCTTGTTCTCATACGTCACGGCCAGGCCGAATAAAAACAGAGTTTCGGTACGGTCAAGACGCTCGTAGCGATCATCCACGTCGTCCTGGGGCGCACAGATGTAAAAATTACCCTGCGGATCCAAATCGAGGTTGTACCCCACGGCGTCAAGACGGTCACGCACTTCGTCTTCGTGGTCTTTGCAAAACATGAACTCCGGCGCAATGTCTTTCGTCCGCTGCCCTTCTTGCGAAACCCACTTCATCTTGCACAGGTACCGATGCGCAATGAGCATGGCGCAGACGGTCTTGACCTTCTTTTCCGTCTCCATTTGATAGAACCGCTTCATCTTGAAGCCCTTTCCACGAATCGAACGCGCGCGATGTTCTGCCCGTCCGACACCACGCGATCTTCATCGTCGATTCGAGGCACGACATAAGTCGAATCCTTCGAATCGGCAGCAAGCACGTACAGCATCTGCTCGACGCGGTCGGCGCGGCTCGAAAGCGGCAACGAAGAACCGTCCAGCGAGCCCTGACGCGCAATCATGCGCTGCATCTTCTTCCCCGCGCGCGTCAACGCGCTTTCCGCAACGGCGTCGGCGCGGCAGACCGTGGCCATATCGCCCCGATCGGCGATGCGGACACGATTCATCTTCTCCGCATCGTCGTGCGCCCTAAACGTCGAAAGGCACGAATCGTCGAAAGGTCCCTTGCCGGGAAGGAAGAGCACGTCCTGCATGGCTTCGAGCGCGCAAGCCGCAAGAGCGTCGTCGCTTTGCGCAATATGCATGATCGCCCGTTCGTAAGCCGCCGCCATCGTCGACGTGCCGCCCAAAAGCATACGGTGCTTCTTCGACATCTCGGACGTGATGCGCTTTTCGAGGGAAAGCGCGTATTCCCATGCGTCCCTGACCCTGACCGCATAGGCGTAGCGCACATCCTGGATGAATTCGAACGGCCTCGAAAGCCCCTCGGGCATGCCCGGCAGGCGCGACGTCTCGTGCACAAGCGACAACAGCTCGGAATCAACGCTCCAGGCGTCGAGCATACGCACGATGGCGTCCCCATTGCGGTCGAAGCCGTCCTCGATGCGCAGCGGTTGCATGATCGAGTCGAAAAGGCCCTGTTCGTAATCGTCCATGACAAGCTGCAGGTCGTACTGGGTACGACAGCCTGCGATCCTCATAGAAGTAAGCTTGAACTCGTGACACGTCCGCCTGATTCGGGCATTGAGCACAGCGGAGCGCTCCTGGGCGTTTTTCAGCGCTTCGCACAGCTCGCGCCCTACAACGCTTCGCAGCACGGCGTCATCCAGCCCGCGAGAGCCGGACCTCATCTGGTTCAACGCACCTTGCGCATGCTCAAGCCCGACCCGCACATTGAGCACGCACGATGTGGAGTCGACGTGAGCATGGCGCTGCTCCGCAGCCACGAACTCCGCGAGACGACTGGCTTGCTCTCCGACGACCAGCGTGGTTCGAAGGCTGCCTTCGACGGCGTCTTTAAAAAGCTCGAACCAGCCTGTCTCATGCAACCTTCGAAATACGATGCGCGCCTGCAGAAAAGGATCCTCCTCGTCAGCGCAATCCTCTTCTTCAATCGAGAAATTCTTGTCGAGAAATTCGTCGCGAACTCCAAGATTGCCTTCTATCAGGTAATTCTCGAAGCGCGTTGCAAGCGTTTCTATGAAATCGTCCTTGGTGATCCACCGTTTGGCGCAATGCAGGTCCCACAGCACGACGATGCCATGAACATAAAACATCCGTTTCGGCGACGAAAGCACGGCATAGAGCCGTCGCTGAGCCTCGACATCGCGGCGCAGCGCGAAAGGTAGCGATCGTGCATCGTCGATTGTCACCATGAAACCTCCTCGGTCTTTTTTCGCAACAACGGCCGAAAGACCCATCGGCGTTCGCGGACGCGTACAGCGCTATCTTCGCACCGTGAATTGCAAAAGCGGCGCCGATTAGGATAATTCTGGATATGAAAATACGTTTTCCCAGTTTATAAACACAACTAGTAAAACTCGGGCTTCAAGGACCGTTCGAAAAGAGCATCCGCCGCTTCGTGGAAATCGGCCTGCTCCCATAAAACGGAACGAACCATCTCGGTGATGGGAAGCTCGACTTGATGGGCCTTCGCAAGGAAGTCGATCGTCTTGCAGGCAAGCGCCCCCTCGACGACCATATGGGTCTCCTCGCGGTATTGCTCAAGCGTCGTTCCCGTGGCCAGACGATATCCGAACGTGCGATTGCGCGAATGCTCGCTTGTACAGGTGGCTATAAGGTCTCCCACGCCGGCCAGTCCCAAACACGTCATGGCCGTGCCGCCGCACGCTTCGACAAGGCGGCTCATCTCGGCAAGGCCGCGCGTCATGATCAAAGCGGCGGTGTTGTCCCCCAGTCCGATGCCGTACGAGGCGCCTACGGCGATGGCGATGACGTTCTTGAAGGCGGCGCATATCTCGGCGCCCACAACATCGTCGCTTACATACGTGCGAAAGGTGTCGGTTGCGAAAAGCCGCTGGAAGAACAGCGCCGTATCGCGATGGGAAGACGCGACGACCGTGCCCGAAGCAATGCCCCTGATGACTTCCTCGGCATGATTCGGCCCCGTAAGCGCGGCGAGGCGCGACGCATTGCCGAGCTCCTGCTCGAACACCTGGACGGGAAGAAGACCGGTGCCGGCCTCGACGCCCTTCGAGCAGATGATAATCGGCGTATCCTCGCTCACGAACGGGCGTATGTCGCATGCGACGTCGCGCATGATGGACGACGGCGTCACGATGACCACGGCCTGAGAGCCGCGAAGAACCGTTTCGTAATCGTTCGAAGCACGCACGCGCTCGCTGACAGACGAATCCACGAGATAGCGAGGGTTGCGATGCAGCGCGTTGATGCCTTCGCACACTTCAGGCTTGCGCGCCCAAAGCATCACATCGTTGCCTGCCGTGCCGAGCAGGTGCGCAAGCGCCGTGCCCCACGATCCCGCGCCAATGACCGAAACCTTCATCGCTTCCTCCTCCTATACGGTAACGGCGGCATCTTCATGCCGCCGCTTTACACCTGAAACCCGTGCGTATCGCAATTACAAAAAACGCCTTCGAAACCTTCGGGACAAATCTATTCTACGCCCTGATCGGTCTTTTTCTTCTTGGAGCCGATGCGAGACTCGGTGCCGGCCGCCAAGCGCGCGATGTTGGCACGATGAGCCCACACCACCGTGCCCCCTGTCAACGCGTAAATCGCGATGACAGGCCATTCGCCCCAGAACAGCACCGCCGCGATGACCGGGCAGAGCGCAGCCGAGGCGATGGAGCCCACCGAAACGTAGCGCGTGATAAGAACAAGCGGGGCGAAGATGACAAAGACCTCCACGACCGCTCCCACAGGACCGAAGGTAAAGCACAGTGCGCCGATGGCCACCGCGATTCCCTTCCCGCCGTGGAAACCGAGCCACGGGCTGAAGATATGCCCCCAGGTGCAGCCCATGGCGGAAATGGCGAGCAAGAGGTTGCGACTTACCAGGGCATCGGCCGCAAGGCCTGCGTTGGGAAGCAGCAAATTCGCCGCCGCCATGGCCAAGGCACCGGACGCCAGGCCTTTTCCGAAATCGAGCAGGAAAACGGCTACGCCGCCCGCTTTGCCCATGGTGCGCATGGCGTTGGTCGTTCCGATGTTTCCCGAGCCATGCTCGCGGATGTCGGTGTGATAGACCGCTTTGGATATGATGACGCCCCAAGGAATCGATCCGAGCAAAAACGCAACCGCAAAGACTCCTAAAGCGACCGCAACGTACAGCACCGCGGGTTAGTCCTTCCTCTTGAACTTGAAACGAACGGGGGTTCCCGTCAAATCGAACGACTGGCGCAGACGATTTTCCAGGAATCGCTCGTAATTGTCGTTGATGAGCTCAGGGTGATTGCAGAAGAACGTAAACTCGGGAGGGCAGGTGCGCGTCTGGGTGACGTATTTCATCTTCAGAACCTTTTTGCCCTTGGATACCGTATGCCCGAATTCGCGAATGCTTTGCAGCCACGCGTTGAGCTTGCTCGTGGAAACCTGGCTCGAGAAGTTCTCATAGACCGTATCAACGGCGTCCCAGATGCGCAGAACGCCTTTGCCGGTCAGCGCGGAGATGCTGATGACCGGTGCATAGTTGACGAACACCAGGCGGTCGTTGATCGTCTCGCGCAGCTCGTCAAGCGCCTCGCCGCTTTCGACGATGTCTCGTTTGTTCATGAGCACCACCATGGCGCAACCGCGCTCGGCCGCGAAGCCGGCAACACGCTGGTCTTGGTCGGTCAAACCGAGCGTCGCATCGATCACAAGTATGGCCACATCGGCGCGGTCGATAGCGCGCATGGCGCGAACGAAGCTGTAATACTCGACGTCTTCGTCGATTTTGGTCCTCTTGCGCAGACCCGCCGTATCGACGATGGTGTAGAGCTTACCGTCGTGTTCGACCACCGTGTCGACGGCATCGCGAGTCGTGCCCGCAACGTCGCTTACGATGGTCCTGTCACGACCGATGAGCCTGTTGGTCAACGAGCTCTTCCCCGCATTGGGACGACCGATGATGGCGACGTTGATGGAGTCGACCTCCTCTTCCTCCTCCACCTCGATATCTTTGATATGGCTGACAATCTCGTCGAGAAGGTCGCCCGTCCCATGCCCATGCACCGACGAAATGGGCCACGGGTCACCAAGACCCAGGCTGTAAAACTCCCAAATCCCGTCTTCTTTACCGGGAGCGTCCATCTTGTTGACGGCAAGCATAACGGGCTTGCCGCTGCGCTTCAGGATGCGAGCGACCTCCAAGTCATCGGGAGACGATCCGGTTTTTCCATCGACCAGAAACACGATGGCGTCCGCCTCCTCGGTCGCCATGATGGCCTGGTCGCGGATGGACTTCTGGAAAGCGTCCTCGTTGCCCATCTCGATACCGCCCGTATCGATCAGCGTGAAGTGAACGCCATTCCAATCCGCCTCATGGTAGGAGCGGTCGCGCGTTACGCCGCGCATTTCGTGCACGATCGCGTCCTGCGCACCCGCGATGCGGTTGACGAACGTGGATTTGCCCACATTCGGTCGGCCGACTACGGCGACAATAGGTAAAGCCATGGTTGATTCCTCTATATCTCTTCTATCGTTTTTTCGAACACGATGAAAAACTCGGCAACGCGGCCTAGCCCGCCACGAGCTCTTCTATCTCTTTCAAATACTCAGGCACGCTACAGGATACCACGGTAACGGGAATGCCCGCGGTGTCGCGAATATCATCCACCGTCATATCATCAAGCGTGTAGCCGTCGGCGTTGAACATAATCCTGGGAAGCACGACGAAGTCGTGCGCGGAAACCCCTCGGATCGCGCGCGCCACATCGCCGCCACACAGAAGGCCGGTCACATCGACGTTGCCTCCGAAATGCTCGTTTCGAACCAACAGGGCAACCAGCCTGCCCTTCAGGGGGCTTTCGTCGAAAAGAGCCGCCATGCAGTCTCTCTGGGCTTCGCCGAGCACGTAATACACGCGCGCATCTTCTTCGTCGAGAACCCGGGCAAGATGCTCTATCTCATCGGAACAGTCCTGCCACTCCATCACCTGCGAGCGAACGATACCGATGCCGTCTTCGAACATAGAGAAATCGCCGTAGTGGCTCGCTGGAGGGAGATGGCGCAAAACGTCTCCAGGATAAGCGTTGCAGTAGAACTCGTCGGCCAGATATACCCACGGATAGCCGCGCTCGGCGAGCGCGTAGCGCTGGAACGGCTCGACGGCCTCCACTACCGCCAGGGCGTCTTCGGGCTCATTGTAGCTCCTGTCGAAACGGGCCTGATGCTTTGTGAAGCCGAGCGGGACAATGCCCACGTTCTCTATCCCGGGATGCATATACGCCCAGGCGAGCGTCTTCTTCAGCTCGTTGCCGTCGTTGATTCCGGGACATAAGACGATCTGCGCATGCACGCGAACCCCTCCTTCGAGCAAACGCTCGAGCATGGCGATGCCATGAGGCGCATGCTTGCCGATCATCTTCCTGCGGACATCGGGATCAGACGCGTGCAACGACACGCGTAGAGGCGAGATGTTCCTCTCGATGATGGTCTGCGCATCCTCGTCGCTGAGATTCGTGAGCGTGACGAAATTGCCTTGGAGAAAGCTCAGACGCCAATCGTCGTCGCGCAGAACCAGCGATCCGCGAGCATCCTCCGGAAGCTGGCGCATGAAGCAGAACACGCAGGCATTTCGACAGGTGCGGATGCCATCGAAGACGGCTCCGTCGAAAGTGATTCCCCAGCTCTCCCCCTCTTCGCGCTCGAGCACGACCGTGCCGCTGTCGCCTTCAGTGTCGACGTAGGAAAGCTCCACTTCGTCTTCCGCGGAATACCATTGCCAATCCAAGACGTCGCGAAGAATATGGCCGTTCACCTCGGTGATGAGGCATCCGGGCGTAAAGCCCGCATCGTCGGCGGGAGAGCCCTCTTCGACCTCGAGGATGCATGCGACAGGACGAGCGGGGTCGCCAGGATATTCATGAATCGGTTTCGGTGTCATGGTCCTCCTTATCGGCACTGCGGCGCCATAGAAAAGACGGCCCCGACGGGCCGCCTTGAACTGCATGTATGTACCAGCTTACCAGCCGAAGTATGCCGTGGGATTAACAGCGGTCCCCGTCACGCCATTCGGGGAATTGACGTTGATCTGGAAGTGCAGGTGAGCGCCCGTGGAAAATCCGGTGTTGCCGGAAACCATAATCTGCTGGCCTGCGGAGACCTTCTGCCCCACGCTGACAAGCAGCTGGCTTCCGTGGAGATACCACGAGACGATGCCGTTGCCGTGGTTGACGGTGACAGCCTGACCGCCCGTGCCGAACCATCCGGATGTAGTGACGGTTCCGTCCGCCATGCAATACACGGGTTCGTATTTGCAGCTCAAATCCACGCCCTGATGATAGTCGCCGATCGAGGCGCGCCAGCCGAAGCCGCTGGTGATGTACTTTCCAGGAGCAGGATTGACCCATCCAGAGACGCTTGTAGAAGGAGTGCTCGAGGTGGAACCACCCGAAGACCCCGAGGAAGACCCGGAAGAAGACGCCATTTGGCTTGCAAGCGCCTGTTCGGCAGCCTTTTTCGCAGCCTCTTCTTTTTCACGAGCCGCATCTGCATCCATACGAACCTGCTCGATTTCAGCATGAATGGCAGCGATATCATCGTTCATCTGGTCATATTCAGCCTGCAAAGACGCCTGGGCGGTTTCGAGCTCTTCCTTGGCTACGCGAGCGTTCTCCAGCTCCTCGGCAGCGATCTGCTCCTGCCTGGAATACTCTTCCTTGGCGGCTTCTGCCTCTGCCTTCGCATCTTTGCTTTCCTGGACGAGTTTTGCGTCCTGCTGGCCGATCTTCTCCATGGCGTCCCAGTTCGTCACAAAATCGTCGAACGACTTGGAGCCGAACAGAACGTCGACGAAGGTGGGTTCGCCTTCGCGGTAGATGGCGGCGGCGCGGTTGCCGAGTTGGACCTGCAATTCGGCGATGCGCTGGGTTGCCTCATCGATGCGAACCTGCGCCTCCTCCATTGCGGCAACGGCCGCGTCGTGGGCGTCGTTCGCCGTGTTGTAGCGGACGAGAGCGTCGTTGAACTGGGTCTGCAGCGTTTCAAGTTTGGCAGCAAGCTCGTCGGCCTGAGCCTGCTTTTCAGCGGCGGAAGCCTCCAGGTCGTCGGCCTTCGCATCGAGTTCATCGGACTCGGCCGCATAGGCAAGCCAAGGGAACAGCATCATTGCGCCTGCAGCCCCGGCCGCTTTGAGAAAATTGCGGCGGGTCCAGCCGTGCAATTGAGAGCTTGTTTCGGTCATAGTGTATTCGCTCCTGATTCTTCCGCATTGCCGTGGTGCGACATGCAACGCTTGTGAACCCCGTAATAATACCAGGAGAACAACGCCGCTGGCGGGCTCTACAAGGTTTCCAGATATTCGACAACCGCCTGAATCTGGTCGTCGGGAGTGGACGCACCGGCGGTCACTCCGACAGTTTCGCACCCTTCGAACAGCGAGGAATCGAGCTCTTCGGCCGATTCGACGAAGAAAGACCTGTCGCAATGAGCCTTGCATATGTTGAACAGATGCGTGGTATTAGAGGAGTTCTTCCCCCCGATCACGACAATGGCATCAACCTCTTCGGCAAGGGCCGCCGCGGAATTCTGACGCTGGCGCGTTGCGAAGCAGATGGTGTTTTTCACCTCGGGCTCGAACCCTCGGGCCCTGACAGCCTCCACCACGGCATCGAGCTTTTCTTTGCTTTCGGTGGTCTGGACGACGATGCCGACCGGCTCTTCAAGCGTGTCGGGAAGCTCGCTGGCATCGGCCACCACGACGGCGCGAGGCCCGGCATGGCCGCACAAACCCTTGACTTCGGGGTGCTCCGAGCGGCCGATGACGATGACCGTGCCGCCCGCGTCACGCAGCTCGCCGGCAGAACGCTGGGCCTTCGCCACATGCGGACACGTGGCATCGATTACCGTCAGGCCTTTTTCGCGCAAGGCCGAAAGAACCTGGGGCTCGACGCCGTGGCTTCGGATGACGACGATGCCCTCTTCGAGGTCGTCGACGCTTTCCGCAACTTCGACTCCGCGCTCGCGAAGCTCTTCAACCACTTTGGGATTATGAATCAAAGGCCCCAGCGTATAGGTGTTGTCTTCGTCCATCATGGCGGCAACCGCCATGTCGAGAGCACGCTCGACGCCGTAGCAAACGCCGGCATGCTTGGCGCGAATGACCTTCATCGGCTAGCGCTCCTTCCTGGAAAGCACGCGCCCTTCGAGCTCGTGCGAAAAATCTCGCGAATTCGGAAACAACTCGTTCATATCTACGTCTTCTCGCGCCACATCGCGAGAAAGCGCGTAACACTCCCTCATGACATACCACGATGCTGCGTCGAGCCTGTCTTCTTTGGGAAGAAAATCGAAATCTTCCAGGTACACCGGCTCGCCGAATGCCACCGTAATGCGGGGGAAACGCACAAACGTGCTCCCCTTCGGCTTTATCTCATCCACCCTGCGAACGCTCGAAGGGATGATGGCGGCTTTGCCCATACGCGCGATGAAAGCTACGCCGCTGTGAAGCTCGGGCACGGCCGAACCGCGGCCTCTGCGCGTTCCCTCGGGGAAAATGCCAACGAGCTCGCCTCGCTTGAGCATAGACGCCGCCCGCTTGATGGCGGAGCGGTCTGCGCTCGAGCGTTTTACGGGAAAAGCACCCACGCGACCGATAACCTGCCCCGCAAGGCCTTTGGCGTTCTGGAACATATTGTCGCGGGCCATAAAACGAATCCACTGCGAAGGGCGGGCAGCAAGCCACAGAAAAACCGGGTCGAGATACGACACGTGATTCCCGGCAACCACACAGCCCCTGCCGTCGGAAAAGCTCCTGAGGTGATCGATACCCACCACTTTGTAGCGAAAGGCCACTTTGAATATCGAGCCCAATACGGCGTAGATGACATTACCGACGGCATGAGGGATAGGCTTTGCGCCTGATTCCTGACGAGCGGCGCTTTCAGCCATCATGGGCATATCCCACAGGTCTTTGTACGAAATCATATCTGTTCCTATGCTTCGCACGCGCGTGCGCCGCGCTCGCATATCTCTTCGATCACATCCGCTATATCGCGGCCGGTCGAATCGAGAAGCAATGCATCCTCAGCGGCGACAAGCGGCGCATTCTGACGGCTCGAATCAAGCTCGTCCCGTCGGAGAATGTCCGCGAGAACCTCTTCGAAATCAACCGACCCTACGCCGCGCTGTTCGTTTTGAAGCACGCGACGACGAGCCCGCTCCTCGTTGCTGGCCGTCAAAAACACCTTAAGCTCGGCGTTGGGAAAAACAACCGTTCCGATATCGCGCCCTTCGATGACGTAGTTCCCCTCGGAAGCAATTCTGCGCTGCTGCTCGAGAAGGGCCTCGCGAACGCAAGGATGCGCGGAAACCGTGCTGACCGACCTATCCACGTCAGCGGTGCGAATGACGTCGGTGACTTCTTCCCCGTCGATAAAGACGCGTCTCGGAACAGGGTCTCCTTCGCAGTGGCCGAACGAGATGGGCCTGTTTGCGGCGATATCCCCGAGAGACGAAGCATCATCGAGCGAAATCCCATGCTCGAGGGCGTACCAGGCGACGGAACGATACATAGCACCCGTGTCCAGGCAGTTGAACCCCAGCTTGGTCGCAACCGCCTTCGCAACGGTGGACTTGCCGGCGCCGGAAGGGCCGTCGATAGCAATAATCATGAAATGCCTTTCTTGACAAAAACAGCATGCGAGCTCAGGCGGCAATGCCGCCTGAGCGCACGTGACGATTATACATACCAGCTCTTGCTAGGAAACGCGAACTAGAGAACGAATATCCTCCATAAAACCAGGATAGCTCACCGACACGCTCTCGAAGCCGCGAACCTGCACAGGCGCCCCTCCGCCAACAAGGCCCGCAAGAGCCCATGTCATGGCGAAACGATGGTCTCCCTTGGAGTCGAACACAATGCCCTCGGGGACTTTCAAATCGGGGTTGCCTTCGATATACAGATCGTTTCCATCCATCCACGCGTTGACGCCGAGGAGGGAGAGTCCCTCGATGATGCCGGCAACACGGTCGGTCTCTTTGAGACGCAGCTCTTCTACGCCGCGAAAAACCGTAACGCCGCGCGCATAGGCGGCGACGAGAGAAAGGACGGGGACTTCGTCGACGAGCGAAGCGATCTTTTCCGCCGGGACTTCACACCCGTGAAGCTTCTCGCAGTATTGGACCGAAATGATACCCGAGAGTTCTTTGCCGGCAGAACCGACGCTTCGGCGCGACGCATCCACGCCCATCTGCTCCAACGTGCGCAAAAACCCTATTCGGGCGGGATTGAGAGAAACGTTCTCGATCTGGATGGCGCTACCGGGAACCAAGGCCGCGGCGCAGGCGAGAAACGCCGCAGAAGAAGGGTCTCCCGGGACGTCAATCTCGCACGCATGCATGGCAGCGGGACCCTCGACGCTGCCCATGCCCGAAGCCGCGGTCGTGCTCACGCCGTACAGCGGAAGCATGAGCTCGGTATGGTTTCGAGACGGAGAGGGCTCGGTGACGACGGTTGTTCCCTGCGCGAAAACACCCGCAAGAAGCACAGCAGTTTTTACCTGGGCCGATGCAATCGGAGAATCGTATTCGATGCCTCTGAGGCCTTTCGTTCCGCAAACCTCGAGAGGCAGGGTGTCTTTATCCTCGGGATAGAAACGGGCGCCCATGCGAACAAGCGGAGTCGTGACGCGACGCATAGGCCGGCGCTGCAGGGAGTCGTCCCCCGTAAGCGTCACCTTGCATTCCCAGGGGGCGAGAATGCCCATGAGGAGTCGGGAAGTCGTCCCCGAGTTGCCGCAGTCGATGGGAGCATCGGGCTGCTTTGGGCCCGCCGGCCCCCACCCCGTAATGCCGCCCGCAAGGCTTCCGTCCGCCATTTTCTCAAGGTTGACGGAAGCGCCGAGCTGCTGCACGGCGCGAACGGAGGAGCGCACATCGTCCGAGTCGAGAACCCCCGACAACCGAGACGTGCCCTGCGCCATCGCCGAGAAAAGAACGGCGCGATGGGAGATGCTCTTGTCGCCGGGGACGCGCACGCTTCCCATCAAAGGCCCCTCGAGAGCAGCAATGGTGATCGAATTGCCGTGCGTGTCCATGATCGCTCCTCACCTTAGTCGTCCATGCGAAAAAACAAGCATTAGGGGGATTCTAGCACTCTCTAGCACCCCGCCGCGCGTCGAAGCGAAGCAACCTGCCCTTCGTCAAGCAGGCGCCATGCGCCCTCGGGCAGCCCGTCAAGGCAAAGCGGACCGAACTTGCAACGATGAAGAGACAAGACGGGGTGTCCGACGAAGCTGCACATACGGCGAACCTGTCGCTTCCGGCCTTCGTGGATGGTTATGCGAACATTGCTTGTAGAGCCGTCCGAATCGACGAGGTCGACCTCTGCGGGAAGGGTCATCCCGTCATCGAGAAGGACTCCTTCGCGCAAAGCCGCAATCTCGGCTTCGCGGACGACGCCGTCCACATGGGCTTCATACGTCTTATCGACGTGCTTGCGCGGATGCAGAAGACCGTTGCCGAGCTCGCCGTCGGTCGAGAACAAAAGAATCCCCGTTGTGTCGAAGTCAAGCCTTCCGATCGGAAACAGACCAGGATAGCGGTCGCACGGAACGAGGTCGGCAACCGTCGGCCGGTCGAAAGGATCGGACATCGTGGTGAGATACCCCGCCGGCTTATGCAGCATCAGCGTGACGGGCTCGTCGGAAAGGCGCACCATCTTGCCGTCAACCGTCACTATGTCGACCAAAGGATCGACCTTGCTTCCGAGCTCGCGAACAACCTCCCCGTTCACACGCACCCTTCCCGCCGTCATGAGGTCTTCGCTTCCCCTGCGGCTCGCGACGCCGGAGCGTGCAAGAAACTTCTGCAGGCGCATGGGAACGATGCGCTCCTCTTCTTTGTGCGACATTTCCGTCATCATTCCTCCATTGCCTTTGCTGATTCGTAACTGAACATGGACCCCTTATCTTGCTCGCCCTGAAAATCCAGATTAAGCGATAGCTCGTCCTCGTCGAAAAGGGACTCGGCCTCGTGAGCCTGCGAACGGGTGACGCCCAGCCGTTCGCGGATGAGTTCGCGACTCTCTTCGTCGGGAGCGAACTGGTCGATATCGGGCAGGTCACGAACCGAGGCGAGGCCGAACTTCTCGAGAAAAGAACGCGTCGTGGCATACAGCATGGGCTGTCCGGGGCTTGAGGAGTCCTTGCCCGCCTCCCGCACAAGACCCTTCTCTACCAAGGAGTTGACAGGGCTGTCGGAGTTCACCCCGCGCACCGACGCAATGCCCGCGCGCGTGATGGGCTGGCAATAGGCAATGACGGCGAGCGTTTCAAGCGCAGCCTGGGAAAGGCGCCTCGTATCCCACGATATGACGTACTTTTCGATAAGGGCGTGATATCGGGGGTGCGTATACAAACGCCAGCCGCCCGCCACCTCTCTCAGCTGCACGCCCGATTCTTCGTCCGAAAGCCTCTCCCGCAAAACGTCGAGAGCCTTCTGGACGGTTTCCACATCAACCTCGAGCATGTCGGCGAGCACCAACGCACCGACGGGTTCGTCGCTCACGAAAAGCAACGCCTCTATTGCGGCGGGGATATGAGAATCGGGCAAGCCCCCAAAGGTCATGACCACTCCTTTTCGTCTTCCTCGTCGAAGACAAGCTCTCCGCTGCCTTCCACAAAGTCAATGGCTATATCGGAAAACGGCTCCTCCTGCTCGAGCGTAACCATCGTCCGCTTATAGAGCTCAAGCACCGCGAGAAAGCTCACCACGCGCACCGGAAGCGTGGGCGCGCCCTCGAGAAGCTCGCTGAACATCATATGCTTGCGGGCGCTGATGCGCCTGTGAATGGCCCGCACGTGCGTTTCGACGGGGATGGGCTTCGCCGCTATATGCTCGCTTTCGAGAAGAAAAACGTCGCGGCGCGCTATGGCCTCGGCGGCGAGCAGGCCGAGCGAATCGAGGGAGACGTGCTCGAGATAATCCGGCATCAGGCCAAGGAACTCTTTATCGGGGCCCGCCATGCGAGGATGCATCCTGCCTTCAAGCTCGAAACGGGCGCCGAGGGAGGCAGATGCGTTCTTGAACTGTTTGTACCTGATGAGGCGTTCGATGAGTATATCGCGCGCCTCGCTGGGAGAGAGCTCGTCGAGCTCATCTTGCATTTCGTCTTGCTCCTGAGGGATAAGCGAAGACGCCTTGATTTCGAGCAGCGTCGAGGCCACGAGCAGAAAATCGCTCGCAACGTCTAAATCGAGCTTTTCCATGCGGTCGACGTAGGCGATGTACTGGTCGACGATCTGCGCCACCGAAATGGAGCCGATATCCACCCTTTGACGACTTACCAGATAGAGCAGAAGGTCGAAAGGCCCCTCGAAGCTATCTATGCGAACGCGATACGACATGCGTCACCCTAGAAACGGAACGGAAAGAGCAGCTGTGCAAGATTGCCCGCCGTGAAATCGAGGTATATGCCGATGGGGTTGAAATGGAAGATGTACGGCACCAAAACGACAACCACCATGAAAACGGGAAGCGCATACTGCTGGATTCGATAATACTTCAAAAGCTGCTTGTCGGACAGGAACAACGCGATGATGCTCGAGCCGTCAAGCGGCGGGATAGGTATCAGGTTGAAGAACATCAGATATAGGTTCACCAGGGAAAACATCGGCAAAAACAGCGCGTAGAAATAAAAGAACGCCTGGCTTTCCGCGGCGAGCGTGGGCGCTGCGGGGTACAAAAGCCAGGCCACGACGCCTGCAGCCACGGCAAGGACGAGATTAGCGCACGGCCCGGCAAGGCCGACGATGGCCTCCCCTTTGCGCCTATCCTTGAAATACATCGGGTTATACGGAACCGGCTTTGCGTATCCGAAAACGGGCCCACCGAGAGAAAGCAGCAGCAACGGCATGAGGACCGTCCCGAACGGGTCGACGTGCTTCAGGGGATTCAAGCTCAGCCTGCCACGGTTCTTCGCCGTAGGGTCCCCGAGTTTGGAGGCTGCAAAGCCATGGGCAACCTCGTGAAAGACGATTGCGGGAACGAAGCTCAAAACGGAGCAGATGATATAAGGAAGCGAAATCATAGAATCAATTACCCATCTGCCGCCGGCGGTTCGGCGGCTTATTCGACCGCGCGCGGCGCGCGGCGGCCATATACGGAAAACATGCTAGAGCAAGCCGGGAAATCCCAGCTGACGAGAGGCTTCGAAGGCCCCGATGGCAACAGCGTTGCTCAAATTGAGGCTCCTGAGACCGTCGCGCATCGGAATGCGCACGCACGAAAATTCGTACCGTGCGATGATTTCTTCGTCAAGCCCCCTGCTCTCTCTCCCGAAGACAAGATACGCGCCCGGCGCATACGACACGTCGGTATATGACGTCTGCGCATGGCCTGTGAAAAGATGCAGCTCGTCATGCGCGTGAGCGTCGAAAAACGCGCTCGAGCACGGCCAGCGAACGATTTCAACCTTGTCCCAATAGTCGCATCCGGCGCGCTTGATGTTGCGCTCCGTGAGACGAAACCCCATGGGCTCGACCAGGTGCAGACGGGCGCCTAAGCATGCGCACGTTCGTGCGATATTGCCCGTGTTCTGTGGAATTTCGGGTTCGACAAGCACGATGTTGAGCGGTTCCGTCATGGGACTGCATCGGTCCTTTCCGTATACGAGAGAGCATTCTGTCCAAAGCGCGTCTTGTCCATAGCCGCAGCGCGTGCGCGAGACTACATCTGGCTCTGACGCTCCATTTCGGCCTCGAGCTCTTCGGTCAGCTCGAACCATTCCTCCTCGGCCCGAGAGATTCTCTTCTTCAGAAGAGCATGCTCCGCCACCGCATCGCTCGAGGCGTCTTCGTTGATGTAGAAATCGGGGTTGGCCATCAAGTCCAAGAGCTCCTTCATGCGGGCGTTGTCGCGCTCCATCTGCGCGTCAAGCTCGGCGATGCGCTTGCGATGGTTCTTAAGCGCCGCATAGGCCCTGTTGCGCGCCTCCGCCTCGCGACGCTTCTGCTCTTTGCTTTTCGGAGCACTCGCTCTCGGCGCGGTCAGCTCCGCCGAAGGTGCAGCAACGGCGGCCGACTGGGCGGCTTTTCCAGAGGCTTTCGCCTTCTTTTTCGCACGGGCCTGGCCGCGCTTGGCGCGCGATCGCACATCCCCTTCGGGCTGGTCGAGAAAATCGTCGATCGAAGAGGCCGAGAGGTCTCCGCCCTGCTCAAGCTGCCCGGACTTGAAAAGATAGTAATCGTAGTCTCCGTCATACACCGTAATCTTGCCAGGAACGACCTCGATGATCCTGTTCGCAACGTTTCGAATGAGGTGTCGGTCGTGCGTGATCAGGAGAATGGTTCCCTCGAAGGCGTTGAGGGCCTGCTCGAGGATGTCGGCGCTTGCTATGTCCAGGTGGTTGGTAGGTTCGTCGAGGCACAGCAGAGGAGCCGGCGCGACGAGCATCTTGGCCAGGGCGAGACGACACTTCTCGCCGCCGGAGAGAACGCCTACCTTCTTCTCGACTGCATCGCCTTGGAAGAGAAACGCACCGAGTAGGCTCCTCACCTGGCTTATCGTCCAGCCGGGAGCAACGCGGTCGAGTTCTTCGAAAACCGTATTGCCGGCATAGAGTTCTTCGAGCTGATGCTGGGCGAAATAGGTCTTGGTGACATGCACTCCGTATTCGATGCTTCCCTCGTCGGGGCAAAGCGCCCCCGCAACCATTTTGAGCAGCGTTGACTTGCCGGCGCCGTTGGGGCCCACGAGCGCTATCTTCTCCCCACGGTACATGGAGAGGTCGAGGCCGTCGTAGACGCGCTTGTCGCCGAAATGCTTCGTCACGCCCTCGAGCCTTACCACCATGTCGCCCGTACGCGGAGGCTGGACGAAGTTGAAATGAACGGTCTTCTTCTCCTGCGGCACCTCGATGAGCTTGATTTTCTCAAGCTTCTTCACGCGGTCCTGAACCTGTTTCGCCTTCGTGGGCTTATAGCGGAATTTCTCGATGAACGCCTGCATATGGGCGATTTCTTCTTTCTGCTTCTCTGCCTCTTGGCGCAAACGCACGATATTCTCCTCGCGCTGGCGAAGATAAGCCGAGTAGTTGCCCTTATAGAGCTGTAGATGGCCGGCGTCGATTTCTGCGACGCGGTCGACCATGTTGTCCATGAAGGCGCGGTCGTGAGACACTACGACGACGGCGCCGTCATAGCCGCGCAAAAAGCCCTCGAGCCACTTCACGCTCTCGAGGTCGAGGTGGTTGGTGGGCTCGTCGAGAAGCAGAAGGTCGGGCTTGCGTATGAGCAGCTTGGCAAGGGCGATGCGCATTTGCCATCCGCCGGAGAATTCGCTCGTGGCGCGCGCCATGTCCTCTTCTTTGAATCCAAGGCCGAACATGACGCTTCGCACCTGGGACTCCAAGACGTAGCCGCCAAGAGCCTCGTAGGCGTCGCGGGCGCGCCCGCACGCCTTCAGCTGCTCAGGTGTAGGATCGCTTCCGAGCCCCTCTTCGAGCATCTGGAGCCTGCGCTCAGCCTCGAGCACCTCCGACTGGCTTGAAATGACCTCCTCGAAGATGGAGCGCTCCTCCATCTCGATAGCCTCCTGCTCGAGATAGCCCGCTTGGGCGCCCCGGGCGAAGACGATCGACCCCTCGTCGGCGTCTTCTACGCCCATGATGATATTGAGCAACGTGGTCTTGCCGGCACCGTTAGGGCCTACGAGGGCAAGGCGGTCGTGCGCCTCGAGGCGAAAGCTCGCGTCCGAGAACAGAACGCGTCCGCCGAAGCTTTTAGAAACATGTTCGATCTGCATAATCATGCTTGCAATCACCCAATCAGTAAAAGTCGCTACGTTGCAGCCGGCCGCACGCGGAAGACAATGCCCCATCCGACAGGACGCAAGACGAAACCTCGTCCCGCACGTTTCGCGCAGATGCCCGTTCGTTGCAAGAAAGCGACGAATTCAAGACAAGCGAACGCGCCGTAGCGAACATAAGCCGCACGGCGCGCGAATAAGCAATGGAGCGGAATGCTACCAGTGCACGATGACGGCATCGCCAATCTGGATGATGCCGAAAAGAGACGCCGCCGAATCAGACGACAGGTTGACGCATCCGTGGCTTCCGTAGGTTTTATAGGCCTCGGCGTTGCCGAAAACGGAAGACGGCTGCCATGGAGCATCGTGGAGGCCCACCATGTTCCCCACGAACGGCATCCAATAATCAACGGGAGAATCCCATTCGGGTTCGTTCGTCGCAGGGTCAATCGGACCTTTCAGAGAAACGTTTTGCTGCAGGTTCTTCAGATAATACACGCCCGTAGGGGTATCGTCTTCTCCGTTCGGCTTCCCCGAGACGATGGGGGCATCCCACAGCAGATTTCCCGAAGCATCGTAGTAATACGCATGCTGCTCCGTGAGATCGATGTCGCAATACGCCCCCCAATCCTGGCCGGCCTTCGTATAGCCGTTGCCAGTAGAAGAGCACGGCACCGTGATTTCGCCCACCGTGGCATTGAGAACGGCGTCTTTGAGGGAGGCTGTCAAAGAATCGGCATCGACAGCCCAGCCGTAGTCTCCGCCTTCAGCCGTCACCGTCTTTCCGTCGGGACGCGTATAGGTCCTGGTGGTTCCCACGGTGTTGAAGGAGGCGGCAACCTCTTGGACCCATGCGTTCATGGCGGACTCGTCAAGGGCGGGTTCAAGGTTTTCGTCAAAGTAGATCCAGGCAGAAACGTCGGAGCCCGTGACCTCCGACATAACCGTACCGTTCATGGAGTCCTTCAAGATTACATCGCAGCCGATCATGGCATTGGCCTTCTCGGCGGCCGAGGAAAGACGTGCATCGTCAGACAGGACCGTGGGAACGATAAGGACATCTTCGCCCAAATCGAGGGTATCGGCCATGGAGACCATGGCCTGAGAAATCTGCTCGACGACCGCGTCCGCGGAAACCTGGTCTCCATAGACTTCCTGCTCGACGACGTATTGGCTGGAGTCGGAATCGAAGGAGACGCATGCGTCCTCGGAGGGAGTGGCTGATTCGTTGAAGGCGTCGACCTGCGTGCGGACATAGGCAACAAGAGCCTCATCATCGCTTGTGGCCATAAGATGGCTTCCTGCATCGTGCCCAAGAAGAATGCTCACGGGCCACAACCAGGGATTGGTATCCGAAAGAGCAGAATCGACTATGGCCCTTGCATCGACGCCCAACCCGGCGTCTTCAGAGGAGATGCTGAAATCAAGCCCCTGACCCTGAACGCGAAGCACGTAATTCTCCTCGGCGCTCGAAAGCAGGGAGGCCGCCTCTTCGGCGGTCTTCATGGAAAGGTCGATGCTGCCCATGGTGGTGTTGGGATAGAAGCGACCCATAAAGACGACGGCGCCGATAATATAAACGGCTGCAAGAAGGGCGACTACTGCACCAAGCGCGATGAAAAGCGTCTTCTTCTTCGAGCTTTTTCCCGGCATAGAAGGAGCGGCGGCACCAGCGCCTTTGAACGCCCCCTGCGGCGCGGACGAGGGAGAAGCGGGATTGAACGAAGAAAACGATCCTTGCTCGACGCGAGGCATAACAACCGTGGATTCGGGAAAGCTACCGGCGGCATGGCGACCGCCGCCGCGAGCCTGCGAAGGCGCAACATGGGAGCTGCGCTGGGGCGGGATGCTTTGCGGACCCTGCGGATTGGGCCGACGCCCCTTTTCGAAAGACGGTTGAAAATCGCTCTTCTTTCCGACCACTTCTGTCACCCTCTGCAAAACACCATGCTGTATAGCAAGAAACGATATAGCTGGCGAAAGTATACCAGCCTCAGCCATGCTTGAAGAAATAAAGAAACGAACCTATGAAAAAGAACAAACCCGCAAGGATTCCCCGCGGGTTCGTACAAAATCTGAATGGCTCCCCGGGTAGGATTCGAACCTACAACCTATCGGTTAACAGCCGAGTGCTCTGCCGTTGAGCTACCGAGGAATACAATGGTGGGCGTTACAAGATTTGAACTTGTGACCCCTTCCGTGTGAAGGAAGTGCTCTCCCCCTGAGCCAAACGCCCATTGTATTTCGCTTTCGTCTCCAAATACCGTCGACTCAAGCGCGAATCGATATATTACTCGCATCTCTTCTTGTTGGCAAGCATTATTTTTCAAATTCTTAAAACATTTTTCGAGAGGAACCGTTTCTCGCAGATTCGTCCCGCATGCGATGGGGCAAAATCGTATTCCGAACGTCCCGAGCGCAACCGCTCATATGGTATGTCTCCTAGACCGCCATAAAGAGAAAGAGGACGCCATGACCACCGCGTCTGCACACCAATCCATCCGCCTCTGCGCCCTGCTCATCCTTGTCTGCGCCGCCGCGCTTCTCCTTCCCTGGGGACGCCCTGCGCTAGGGGCCGAAACCGACGGATCTCCTTGCATGCTGACCGACGAACAGCGCGCCGCCTATGAAGCCGACGGAACGCTCGAGGCCCGCATTGCATATCAGGAAAGCCTTCGCAACGACCGGCCTTCCGAAGGACTCATCAGCCAGGCCATGGAACGTGAGCGAGCCGCCCAAGGCATCGGCGCATACGCGGTTCCCTCAAACTGGTCAAGCGGCACGGCCTCCGTTGGCGCCGCACACGTGCTCGGGCTGAGGATAACGTTTCCCGACCACCAATTCGAAGAAAACGACACGCTTGACGCGCTCCAATCCATCATCGGACCTAAAACGCAAAACGCAGCCGTTCCTGCCGGAACCTCCCCTTTCCCCTATGAAAGCCTCAGCGCCTATTATTACCGGGCTTCATATGGAAAGCTTTCCCTTACGGGCGAGACGTTTGACTACGCCGCCAAATACGAACGTGATTACTACACGAACAACCCCAAGTCCCTCGTGGCCGAAGCGCTCGCAGCGCTTGACGAGAGCGAAGACCTGTCCCGATTCGACGCCAACGAGGACGGCAAGCTCGATGCCGTCTACGTCCACTTCGCGGGCCCCGATACGGGATGGGGGTCTGTCTGGTGGAGCAACGAAAGCACAGCGAGCGACCCGACGCTTTACGAGGACGGCTCCGTCCGCCTTTGGAACATGGTCCTGCTGGCAGAAAACTCCAGCAACTCCTGGGCCGCCCGCACCATTATTCACGAAACAGGCCACGTGCTCGGACTGCCCGACTATTACAGCGCGCGAAGCCAGACGGGACAAGGTTCCGATCACTCCGGCATCCTGACCTTCGACATGATGATGCAGAACATGGGCGACCATAACGGATACTCGAAATGGCTCGTCGGATGGCTGCCCGAAGAAAAAACACCCGCATCGTCGCGAACGAAGACGGCATATCCGTGACAAGAAATGGCGAAGTGCTAGAGCATCACGACGCCGTAGACGGCGACACCCCTTCAGTGGATGCGACCCTCGGGGCATACGCGGGCGACGACGCGTCCGAAACGGGGGGGCATCATCGTGGTGTCCAATCAGGATACGGGCATGTTCTCCTCCCTCTACCTCGTCGAATACGACCGCTACGCCGGCAATCAAAGCGTTCGCTACCTTGATGCGGCCCTGGCAGAACACGAGCTTCCGTCGGGCTTCCGCGTGTTTCGCGTCAGAGGGGAACTCACCGACGACGGATCGGATTATGCGAACAGTAACCTGTACGGAACAGTCCACAGCCAACTCATCGAGCTGGTTGACCCCGATATGGACAAAGCCCATACGACGGGCGGCATCGATTATGCGCCCAGCGCCGTCGGAGAGGACGCATACGGATGCATGCTTTTCGAGGAATCGGCGATAACTCCTCAGGGATACCCTTCCACCAACTTCTTCGAAAACGCGAGTATCGGATTCACCGGCTTGACGATTGCCGCGAAAGACACAGGGGGAGAAACGGGAACGATAAGCGTGTCTTATTCCGACGATTCGAAACCCGAAATCTCTGGAGAACTCGCGCTCACACCGACCTTCGAATCCTTCTCAAACGCCTCCGTGCTTACGTTGCGCGCCTCTACGCCCATTCTCAAAGCAACGGAAGAGATGCAGCAAGCGCAGCTCGTCATAGACGGCTCCACCTACATGCTTCCCTTCACCACGGTGAAGGGCGACACCGTATCCACCGAATGCTTTCTCGATCCCGAGGCGTTATCGCCTTCCTCGCGTTGCGAACTGGTCTATCCCGCGGGAATGTTCGTCCTGGGAAAGACGGGAGACGAAACGCTGCTATCGCCTGAGGTACGTATCCCGCTTCAGGCCGATTCGTCCATGGCCAAAATCGCCTCCGCCGGCCTGTATGCTAATACTGCTTACGAAAGCACGACCCCTTCCGTAAGCGGCGTTCTGTCCTGCCCCGATGGAAACCTGCGCTTCGTGCAAGCCGGCGGCGACAAGCTGACCGTCCATACCATCGACCAGAACAACCCAGGCCACCTCTCGTCGAGCACGAGCATCCCGGTATCCGAAGGAGGCATGGATGAGGTGGTGAAAGCGCTCCCCCTCGAAAACAACCACATGTTCGTCGTCACGAGGTCGGCAGGCTACCCAAGCACGACCGGGCTATGGATCGACCTCGAAGCGAAAGCCATCGCGTCGAAAATCAACCCGTCAGGCATGGACTTCTGGGCCTTCGGCGCACGCGGCTCCGAAATCGTAGTTGCCTCGAGGCATTACGGAGACAATCCCGTCGGCGGAACAACCCTATCTCTGCTGAGCCAAAACGAAGACGGGTCGGTCTCGGCAAAGCATGCCTGGACGTCGTCCGCCGAATTTATCGCAACCCAGAACCACCTGCTCTTCTCCCAGATCTCTCGCGAAGGATACGCGGTCGAAACAGAAAGCATCGCGGCTTTTTCCTTCGACGATCTTGCCCGACATATCGCCTCGGTAGGAACCGAAGATTTCGAAAACCCCTTCCCCGAGGATATGCGCCCCGAAGAATACGCGGACACGGTGTTTTACATCAACATGCAACGCGTGCTGCTGTCGGCCGCCGAATCATCGGATGGCTATGCGATGGTGTTTTCGGACATACTTCAAGATGAGGAGTCGTCCTCAGGCTCGGAGCTGCTCATCTCCTTCGGCAACGATGCGACGAAACGCGCCGAAGTGCAACTGCCCTTGGACAACTCGTCGAACAGCGGCGTCTCGATCGGGCGCAACGGATGCGTCGCCGTCCGCTCGTCCATATCCATAGGAACGGCGCAGGGCACCCAAGGACTCGCCAAGACCGTCTTCTACGATTCCGAAACGCTCGAAGCAAAGCAGTCGCTTATCGCGGCAACAACCGCAATAGGATCGTGGACCTCGGACGGAAGTTGGATCGACATCGGAAGAAGCATCACGAACACCATGAACGGTGCCGGTTCGCCCCTTGGAAACGAGAGCAACCCCATCGAAGGCCCCTTGATTCATCACGTACTCACCGAACCGATCGATACACCGAAAACCGATTCCGAAATCCCCCAAGACCCCTCGACACCTCCAAGCGTCGATGAAGGCCAGAGTCAAGGCACAGACCCCGACACGAACGATGAAAGATCCGATGAAGCGGCAAAGCACGGATCTTTGGAAAAGCAGTTCGCGCAAACGGGCGATATCGGAGCCTCGTTGGCGATATTAGCCGTAATCGCAGGAGTCCTGGCATTGCATGCGGTGCGAACCGCGCTGAGAACCGTGCGCAAATGATTCGAAAATCAATGCTGAAACAAAAGAACGGTCCCGAAGCTTCGGGACCGTTCTTTTGAGCGTTTAGTGACGCAAACCACGAATTAGCTTGCAGTATTCGCTACGCCTTCAAATCGTCAACACTGACGGTTTTACCGGGATAGAGGCACAGAGGCTCGAAATGAATCTTCGCTACGCCGACAAGGTCGGTACCGTTCTGGGCGTTGTAATCGTCGAGATACGGCTGGTGCTGGAAGTAGTTGGCATCAAGATCGCCCTCGGACAAGGCAACATTAGGCTGCACATAGTCGGTGAACTCGGTGATTTCGAGCGTCCAACCCTTCTCGGCCAAAAGATCTTTAACCTGGTTGAGGATCTCTGCATGAGGAGCAGGAGAAGCACCCACCGTGATGGTGGTGTCATCGCCTTCTGCCTGAGGAATCTCGCCGGCTTCACCGGATTCGAACGTAGCGACAACTGCGCCATTGTAGGTGGCGTCGATGAAGTCTTTCACCGTGTCGCTCTCAAGAGCCGCCAGGAGAGCTTCGGTCTTCGGGGACTTCTCTTCGCCGGAGCGCACGGCGACGACATTGCCGTATTCGACCGCAGCTTCAGAAGCGGAGTCCTCGGAAGCAAGCGCAGTGGCAGGATTGATGTCGGCGCTGATAGCGTAATTGCCGTTGATAACGGCCATGTCGACGTCGGCCAGCATGCGCGGAAGGCTTGCCGCCTCGGCCTCGACGATTTCGATGTTGTACGGGTTCTCCGTGATATCGTTTTTGGTGGCGTTCAGGCCGACGCCGTCGGCAAGCTTGATGATGCCCTGGTCCTGCAGCAAAAGCAGAGCGCGAGCCTCGTTGGTGGCGTCGGAGGGAACGGCGACCTGCTTCGCGGCGCCGCCGCCGCAGCCCACCAAGGCAACGGCAAGACCGCAGGCCGCAACGGCGCTAGCGCATACGGCCGCAACTTTTTTGAATTTCATAGCTAAACCTTCCTGTGAAGCGCGACGTCGAATCCTTCGGATGCGGACGTCTGGTTCTGTATCGGTACAACCGAATCTGCCGAGTTTCGATTCGTATCACGGCCATGCTAACTGGCTTGCGCCCCTTGCCGCATCAGAAATGCTACGAGAAGCGAATCATTAACGCGAACGGTGGTCGATTTTGCGAGCGATCACATTCGCCAGGCTCTGAGCGAGCTGGACGACCACGATGCAGAGCACGATCGCAACCACCATGACGTCGTCTTGATAGCGCTGGTAGCCGTAGCGAATGGCGATGTCGCCGATGCCGCCCGCGCCGACGGTGCCCGCCATGGCAACGAAGCCGAACAAGGTGATGAAGGTGATGGAGAGGCCGCGAATCAAAGACGGCAGGCTCTCGACCAAAAAGACCTTGCGGATAATCTGCCACGTAGACGCCCCGAAGCTCTGAGCGGCCTCCACCAAACCGCCGTCGATTTCGGCAAGGCTCTGCTCGACCATACGAGCGACGAACGGAGCGGCCGCGACCGTCAGAGGAACGATAGCGGCGGCAACGCCGAGAGAAGTGCCGACGATGGCGCGCGTCATGGGAATCATGAAGACGATCAGGATAATGAACGGGATGGAGCGGCCGATATTGACCAGCCAGCCCAGAACGCTGTTGAAGACGCGATGGGGGTGAAGACCGCCAGGAGCGGTAAGAATCAGCAAAACGCCCAGGGGAATGCCTATAACGTAGGCAAACGCCGTAGAAAGAACGGTCATGACGACGGTGTCCCACGTGCCTTGCGCCATAAGAGCGCCGTACTGGTCGACGAAAGACGTGATGGCCTCCATGGCTTACGCCTCCTTAGAAGTTGCAGCGCGCGCTGCCTCGAATTCTTCGACGGACAGGCCGGAGTCGGCCGCGATAAGACGACGCGTGGCGTCGCTTTGGGGGTTGCCGAACACCTCATCGGTCGCTCCCACCTCGGCAATGGCGCCCCCCTCGATAACGGCGACCTTGTTGCAGATCTGTTTGGCGACGGAAAGGGAGTGCGTGATCACGACCATCGTGACTCCGAACTCCTTGTTGATATCGCGAAGCAGGTCGAGAATCGCATGCGTCGTCATGGTGTCGAGCGCGCTCGTCGCTTCGTCGCAGAGCATGATTTCGGGATTATTGGCCAAGGCGCGCGCGATGGCCACGCGCTGCTGCTGCCCTCCCGAGAGCTGGCTCGGGTAGCTGGCAGCCTTGTCGGCAAGGCCGACAAGCTCGAGCAGCTCGAGCGCGCGTTTTTCAGCGGCCGCCTTATCCTCCCGACGCAATTCGAGCGGAAATGTCACATTGCGCAACACCGTTCGCTGCTGGAACAGACTGAAGTTCTGGAAGATCATGCCGATCGACTCGCGAAGTTGGGAAAGCTCTTTCCCTCGATAGGCCGTGACGTCCTTGCCGTCTATAATCACGGAGCCTTCGGTCGGACGCTCGAGCAGGTTGATGCAACGCACCAGCGTCGATTTGCCGGCGCCAGACTGCCCGATGATACCGAATATATCGCCGCGCTCGACATGGAGATTCACATCGCGCAACGCCTCGTGCGAACCGAAGCGCCCGAAGTACGTCTTGGACAAATTGGTAAGATTAATCATGATTCCTCGTACATATATACGTTTCGTGACAGATGAATGCGGCTAGGCCGCCCGGAAGCTCAAGCCTGAGCGTCGGCGCACACGCCAACAAGCCCAGGCTTGAGCATGTGCATCATCATGTTGGTCATGGTATGTACGAATTCGAAACTCATAGCGCTTTATCATAGTGGATTGCTTCGAGCTGTCAAGCGAAAAGGCACAACCACGCCAAAGCACACGAAAGCGCGCCGCCTAGGAAGCCTGCGTAGGCTCAGCCTGGGAGTAGAGCTCGTCGTAGCGGGACAGATACGTCTTCGCATCGCCTTCGGTGTATTTGGCCAGAATCTCGGCCTTGTGCTCAGAGGGTGTCTCGAAGGTCACATCGAGCGCCCAGGCATTGGCAAGCGCCGATACACGGCCGATCTGACACTCGTAAAGCTCCATCACCTTCTCCGCCTGTTCGACATACGACGATCCCGATGGTATCTTCGCCGACTCCAGGCTTGCAAGATCGCTCGTAAGATCGCTCAGAACCTTGTCGGCGAACTCCTTCGAGGCATTGCGCGTGTCCATAGAGCTCACTAGGAAGTCGGCGTTGAAGTCCTCGACGCATGTACCTATGCGCTCGTCGTAGGTATCGAGCTTCTCGTACGCCTCGGAAAGAAAGTCATACGCCTGCTCTTCGGTCAGCTCGCTCGAAACTTTATCGTCGATCGTCGCTTGCTCCGGTTCTGAAGTCGAAGACGGCTGAGGAGCCTGCTCGGCATTCTCGCCTGAGGATTGGTCCGTGCTGGCAACCTGCAAAGGCTCGCTCGATCCCGACTGCTTGCCGTTCATATACATCGTGCCCAAGACTACAACCACGACCAGAAGGACCGCGATGATGATTCCGATGACGATGAATGCAACATTGCGTCTCTTCTTCGCGCTGTCGAGGGAAAAGCGTTTCTGCTCGTTATCCGTGGGAACGACCACCGAATCCCGGTCGAGACGAAGAGTGGCATCCGCAGGCAGCTCTTTGCCGTCCACGATGCCGAAACCGCGCAGGGCGTCCGATGCTTCCACCGCCTTCGAGCCGTCGACGGTGACGGTCTCGAGAATCCGCCCGCCGCATTCGCCGCAAAAGCGCGCACCGGGCTCCAAGGGAGCGCCGCACCACGTGCAGAACTTGGCCATGGCTAGATGCCCTCCCCGTATCCGAAGCGGCGAATCTGGTTCAGGTCGCGACGCCAGTTCTTCTTGACCTTGACCTGCAGGTCGAGAAACACCTTGCACCCCAGCAACTGTTCGAGGTCCTGGCGGGCCTCTATGCCGATCTGTTTGATAGCGCTTCCGCCCTTGCCGATGATGATGCCTTTCTGGGAATCGCGCTCGACGTAGACCACCGCGTAGATCTTATACATGTCCTTGCGACGTTCGTACTCGATCTGATCGGCGATAACGCCGATGGAATGCGGCACTTCGTCACGGAAGCTGCGAAGGATCTTCTCGCGAATGAACTCGGCAACAAGGACTTCGAAAGGCTGGTCGGTGTCCATGTCGTCGGGGAACCATTTCGGACCCTCGGGAAGCCAGCAGGAAACGGCATGCTCGAAGCCGTCGACGTTGAAGCCCGACTTCGAGGAGAGCACGACCTCATCGTCCCAACGCCCCAGCGCGCGCGCAGCCTCGAGCTGGGAGATGATGACGTCTTTATCAACCAGGTCCGCCTTGGTTATGACGAGAATCTTGCGCGCATGACGCACGGCGCGCACCTGAGCCGCGACCCATTCGTCGCCGCGGCCGATCGGCTTGCTCGCATCGACCAAAAACGCGATGACGTCGACGTCTTCCATGGCCATGATGGCGCTGGTGTTGAGTTCTTCGCCCAACGCGTCGTGGGGCTTGTGCAGGCCCGGGGTGTCGACCATGATCATCTGCATGTCTTCGCGCGTGACAATGGCGCGGAAGCGATGGCGGGTCGTCTGCGCCGTGTTGGAGGTGATGGCCACCTTGTGGCCAACAACCGCGTTAATCAGCGTGGATTTGCCGGCATTCGGTCGACCGACAAGCGTCACGAAACCGCTTTTGAAAGAATTAGCCATGAAAAGAATCTCCGTTTCTATGATCAGCGGCACGAAGCCGAGTCTTACATCAGAGGCGCTCGCCCGATGCTGCATCGGGCGAAAGACGCGGCGCTATCCCTCGCCCTCCCCGTCTTCATCGGAGCAGTCCGCGCGCTTTTCCCGACTGCGGTCATGCGCGGCGGCGCGCTCGTAGGCTTCCACGATTCGGGCGACAAGAGAATGCCTGACGACATCGCGGCCGGTAAGGGTGCAAAACGCGATGTCCTCAACGTCGTCGAGAACGCGCTGGACGCTTTTCAGACCCGAAAGCCCGCGCGGCAGGTCGAGCTGGGTGATGTCCCCCGTGATTACCATCTTGGAATTGAAGCCGAGACGGGTGAGGAACATCTTCATCTGCTCGGGGGTCGTGTTCTGAGCTTCGTCCAAGATAATGAAGCTGTCGTTGAAGGTGCGGCCGCGCATGAACGCCAACGGCGCGATCTCTATCACGCCGCCTTCGATGAGCTCGCGCGCCCGCTCCATGTCGGTCATGTCGAAAAGGGCGTCGTAGAGCGGCCTGATGTAGGGATCGACCTTCTCGGTGAGCGTGCCGGGCAAAAAGCCAAGGTTCTCCCCCGCTTCCACCACGGGGCGCGTGAGGATGATACGGTTGACGTCTTTGCGCTTGAGCGCCGCCACGGCCATCGCCATGGCCAGATAGGTTTTCCCCGTGCCCGCGGGACCGATGCCAAACGTCACCGTATGGGAGCGAATGGCGTCGACGTAGTGCTTCTGCCCCGCCGTTTTCGGACGTATGGCGCGCCCTCGATACGTAAGCAGAATATCCTCGCGCAGAAGAGAAGGAGCGAATTCCCCCTGCCGAAGAAGCTCGACCGCGCGTTCGGCATCTTCCACCGTAGGAGCAGCGCCCGAAGCGGCCATCTTTATGAGGTCTCCGAAAAGGGCAGTCAGGCTTTGGACCTCGAGCGAGTCGCCCGAGAGCATGACGAGATTGCCGCGCACGGTGATCCGCGCGGCAAACGCCTTCTGTATCGTATGCAGCACGCAGTCTTGAGGACCGACGATCATCGCCGCATCGATATGGTCGGGAATGGTGAGTGTTATGCGAGTGTCGTCATGCATGGGCGTCATTCTAGCAAAGACGCAGGCCCCTTTGGTAGAAGCCTGCGTCCATTTGACACTTTTGCGTCCATTTGACACGTTTCATCATTCGCGTTCGCCGTCGGCGTCAAACCCTCTCGTGTCGGGAACGAGGAAGATGAACACCAGCGAGCTGGCAAGAAGAAGGAACGGATAGAACAGAAGCGGCATGATTTGAAACGCCGAGACGGAAAATCCAAGCTCCGCTGCGGCGGAAATGGCTACCAGCATCTGAGCTCCGTAGGGAATCACTCCCTGAAACACGCACGAGAAGGTATCGAGCAGCGAAGCCGTCTTGCGCCTAGAAATATCGTAGGTTCGGGCCATCTGCGAAGCGATAGGATTGGCCATGACAATGGCAACGGTGTTGTTCGCTGTGGCGATATCCATGGCTCCAACAAGCAGACCCATGCCGAGCATACCCCCTTTGCGGGATTTAAACAAACTCTTGATGCCGTTGAGCAGGGCGACGAAGCCGCCATGCTCTCGGATGAGGGCGCAGATGGCGCTCACCAACACGGCGACCATAGTGGTTTCGAACATCCCGGCCGCGCCCGATCCCATATTGGCCAGAAGGTCGGTTGCGGGCGTCGCCCCCGTGGCAATCATGATGATCGAGCCCGAGACGATGCCGAGAAGCAAAACGACGAACACGTTGATGCCCACGATTCCCCCGACAAGCACGATAACGTAGGGAATGAGCTGAATAAGGTCGTAATCGTGGGATATGCTCCCGTTAAGGTCCGCCCCCATGGAAAGCATCAAAATCAAGATCAGCGTGACGAGCGCGGCAGGAAGGGCAATCTTGAAGTTCTCGCGGAACTTGTCCTGCATCTTGCAGCCCTGCCCCTGGCACGCCGCAATGGTAGTGTCGGATATGAACGAAAGGTTGTCGCCGAACATCGCGCCGCCCATGACGCTCGCGATGCACAGGGGCATGTCGAAGCCCGACGCCGATGAGACGGCGACGGCGATAGGCGTGATGAGCGTGATGGTTCCGACCGATGTTCCCATGGCGACCGACACGAAGCAGCTCACGACGAACAGCACGGCGACGGCGTATTCGGCGGGAATCACCGACAGCAGAAGATATGCCACGCTCTCCGCGCTGTCGCGCCCCACGACGCCGACGAAAATACCCGCCGCCATGAAGATGAGGACCATGGTGACGATGGTCTTATCCCCGATTCCCTTCCCCATGACCGCAAGCTTGTCATCGAACGACAGCGCGCGATTCTGCAGGCACGCGACAAGCAGCGCGATCAGGAATACGACGACGATGGGAATGTTGTAAAACCCCATGGAGATGCCCATAGCGTATTCGAAAACGATTCCCAGCCCGAGGTACAGCAGCAAAAAGACCCCGATAGGCAGCAATGCCGCGACATTGCCCTTTTTCTCTTGTTCCACGAAAAGCCTTTCCCACAGCAAAGCGACGGACCGCGCCGCCGCTTTGAAAACAGAAGGAAGCCCTGCCTCCCTTTCGATATAGATCGCGCAAACGATGCGCGTATCGCGCCGCGAGCCGGGCCGCATTACCCGAAGCGCCGCAGAGCGGGCGGAAAACGATGCGAATGCCGCGTCATCCGCCTCAGATCGCCTTGACGGCCCCTAGTCGCGCGTCAGCTTGCGATGGATGCGATGGGGCTTCGCCGCCTCTTCGCCCAATCGCTCGACGCGGTTCTTCTGGTAGCTGTCGAAGTTTCCTTCGAACCAGAACCAGGCGCCCGGGTTTTCGTCGGTGCCCTCCCATGCGAGGATATGGGTGGCGATGCGGTCAAGAAACATGCGGTCGTGACTCGTGACCACAGCGCAGCCCGGGAATTCCATGAGGGCCTCTTCGAGGCTTTCGAGCGTTTCGACGTCGAGGTCGTTAGTGGGCTCGTCGAGCAGCAGCAGGTTGCCGCCCTGCTTCAGCGTAAGCGCAAGGTTGAGCCTGTTGCGCTCGCCGCCGGAAAGCACGCCCGCGGGCTTCTGCTGGTCGGAGCCTTTGAAACCGAACGCAGAAACGTACGCACGGCTCGGAACCTCGGTTTCGCCCACCTGCATGTAATCGAGCCCGTCGGAAACGACCTCCCAGAGCTTTTTATCCGGGTCGATGCCCTCTCGGTTCTGGTCGACATAGGAGACCTTCACGGTTTCGCCCAGCCTAAGTTCGCCCGAGCTCGGCTGCTCCTTGCCGACGATCATCTTGAACAGGGTTGACTTTCCCACGCCGTTGGGGCCGATCACGCCCACGATGCCATTACGGGGCAGGCTGAAGGAAAGGTCGTCGATCAAGACGCGACCGTCGAATTCCTTATGCAGATGTTCGACGTTGAGCACCTCTGCTCCCAGACGAGGGCCGACCGGGATATGAATCTCGGTGAAATCGACGTTTTTGGACTGGGCAGCCTCGGCCGCCATGCGGTCGTAGTTTTCCAGACGCGCCTTGTTCTTCGCCTGACGGGCTTTCGGTGAGCTGCGCACCCATTCGAGCTCCGCCTGCATGCGCTTCGCGAGCTTGGCGTCGCGCTGGCCCTGGGCGGCCATACGGGCCGCTTTCGTCTCGAGGTACGTCGAGTAGTTGCCCTTGTAGGGATACAGATGACCGCGGTCGACCTCGCAGATCCATTCTGCCACGTTGTCAAGGAAATAACGGTCGTGCGTGACGGCAAGGACCGCGCCTTGGTAGCGCTTGAGGAACTGCTCGAGCCACAAGACGGATTCGGCATCCAGGTGGTTAGTGGGCTCGTCGAGCAGCAGCAGGTCGGGCGCCTCGAGGAGCAGGCGGCACAGCGCCACGCGGCGACGCTCGCCGCCGGAGAGCACCTTCACGGGCATGTCGGAATCGGGGCATTGCAATGCATCCATGGCCTGGGAAAGCTGGCTGTCAAGATCCCAGCCGTTCGCCGCATCGATTTCGTCTTGCAGCTTGCCCATCTCGTCCATGAGCGCGTCGAAATCGGCATCGGGATCGGCCATCTCGGCGCTGACCTGATTGAAGCGCTCGATCTTCGCAAGAACGTCCCCGAAAGCCATCTGGACATTTTCCAGAACGGTCTTCTCCTCGTCGAGAGGAGGCTCCTGCTGCAGGATGCCGACCGTGTATCCCGGGGTAAGACGAGCCTCGCCGTTCGAGACCTCCTCGAGACCGGCCATGATTTTAAGCAGCGTTGACTTGCCCATGCCGTTGGGACCTACGACGCCGATCTTGGCACCGGGATAAAACGACAGGGACACGTCGTCCAAGATGACCTTATCGCCATGAGCTTTGCGAGCTTGATACATGGTGTAGATGAATTCGGCCAATGTTTACTTCCCCTTTCGATAAAGCAGCGCAGCGCGCAAAGGCGGCGCTGCGTTCGGTAAGGATATTTCAGACAAAAAAGAAGGCGCAGTGCATTCGAAACCATGATAGCAGCTAACGCAAGCGCGGCCTCGTAAAACAAACGCGCCGCCGCCCTCTTCTTTGCCCCGCTATCTGTTCTCTATGCTGCCGATATTCTTCAGCTCGATTTGGATCAGGCCATTCGGGGTGCTGACGAATTCTATGAAATCGGAGTTGTGGGCGAACTCGGAGGGAAACGTGATTTCAATGCCCGTATCGGTACGGATCTTGTGATTCTTCGCCACGCGCTGAGCCACCTTCTTCTCCACGGGCACGCGATCGGGAAGGTTCTCCTCGGCCACGGCTTCTTCGAAACGACGCTGCAGAGGCTCGTCCTCGAACACCTCGGCGCCCACCTCCCACGGCGCCAGAAATTCCTCTTCGTCCGCCTTCTCGCTCACGTAGGCCTTCGCCTTCGAAAGCGCCACGGCAGCGTTCGCCCCGAATTCATCGGCCACTTCCTCCACGATGCGCGCCACGGTCTCAATGACCTCTTTGCTCGAAGCTTCCACGGAACACTGAAGAAGACCCTCGGGTATGAGCATGCGCTCCTCGCCCGCGATAGAGCGGGGCTTGTCACAGAAGAGAACGGACAGCGTCTCCATGTCGATGACCGCATACGACGCCACTTTCTGAGACGGGTTCGGCAGGATGGCGTAATGGCGCGCGATCTCGCCGCGCGGCGCTCCCCCGTCGCCGTGACCCACCTCGTGCATATAGGCCTGCTTGCTCTCAAGCAGCAGTAGCGCGAAATAGCGCTTGGCAGCGGCGGAAAACACCTCGTCGATGGCATCTTTTTCCACATCGTCGGCATCGGCGTCGCCCTCCCGCGCGACTTCGGCGGCAACGGCGGCCTGCACGCTTGCCACGTCAGCGTCTTCCTCGAAATCCACCACCAGCAAATCGGTGGAGACGGGCTTGTCCTGATGCGATAGTTCCTCGGCCATGAACTCGGCAATTTGGATTGAAAGCTCCGTGAAGCTTTTCAGGCCGCGCTTGTAGGCGCGCATCTCTTCGGCAAACAGACTCGTGGACGCGAACTCCCCATGCTTGTTGTCGATGTTGCCCAGCGCGCGGCGCGCATGCGTCGCCACGTAGGTCTTCGTCTGCCGCTGGGATAAGTCGAGCTCTTCTTCGGAAAACACGTTCACGCAGGAATTGAAGTCGAAAACGTGCAGAATGGCATGGTTGACTCGAGTGCTCATAAGAAATGCTCCGATGACGTATCTGATTTGAACGGAATCGTAGCGTATCAAAACTTCGCTTCGTTGCGCTGCTTCACCGTACAATGCGCAAAACAGCAACGAAACCCTTGTTCGCTTGGAACCCCTATGTCCGCCGCCGCGAAGATATACGCCTCGACCCAAAATAACGCGAAACGGCTTCTGCTCGACAGATGCCGAAAACGGAACCGAAGTGGTGTATCATTGCGCCCCGTGCGCCGAAAACAGGCGCCGGCGAAGCGTTTCCTACCAAGGCAAGACAACCGTCGCAATCTCGATAGAAGGCACAATCGATGGGCAAGAAACTCACCACCTGGCAAGCGGCCTGCATCATCACGGGCTACGGCGTCGGAAGCGGCATCATGACGCTACCGTATCTCACCACACGCGCGGGCACTGTATCCGCTCTGGCAATATTGCTGCTCGCCTTCTTCTTCAGCTATTGCATGCACATGATGCTTGCCGAGCTCACCATGGGCGTTGGCAAAGGCACCCAGATTGTCGGCATTTTCCAGCACTACTTGTTCCGAGGACGCTTTGGCAAGGCGCTCACTATGGGCATGTTCGTGCTGGTGACGCTTGTCCTTATCTTCAATCTGGCTGCTTATGTGGCAGGCGGTGCGGAGATTCTTGCCTCTGCGGGATTGCCGCCCCTAGCCGCCAAGATAGTCTTTTACGCCATTGCCGCCGCCGTGGTCTTTTTCGGGCTGAAAGTCCTCGGCATCAGCGAGGCCATCTCGATCGACATCATTATCGGCATCATCGTCATTCTGGCCGCAGGAAGCATGTTCCACCTGGACAACGCCATCTACTACGCTGTAGGAAGCTTCTCCGAGCTCTTGGCGTTTTTCGGCATGGCCATGATGTCTTTCATCGCGTTCTTCAGCATTCCGCAAGCAGTAGAAGGCCTTAACCGCGACCCCGTCAAAGTGCGCAACGCCGTGCTTATAGGACTGGGCTTGAACCTTATGTTCATCATCGTCATAGCCGTATGCTCGCTGGCAAGCTCCACTCACGTAACGCAACTCGCCATGATCGGCTGGTCGGAAGGCATCGGCCTTTGGGCCCAAATCCTCGGTTCGGTCTTCACGCTTTTGGCCATGCTTACCACATACTGGTCCATTTCACTGGCGCTTTCCGACATCATCGAGGAACAGACGAAATGGAACCGCCGCATCTGCTGGCTGATCGCCACCCTGCCTTCGCTGGTTTTGGTGCTATTGAATCTGGGCAGTTTCTTGGAGCTCATGCGCACGGCAGGCGGACTCATTGCGCTCGGAATCGCATTCATGGTACCCGCCGCCTATCGACGCTGCCGCCGAGAAAACGGACAGCTTCTCCTGCCGAAAGCCCTCGGTAGCACTCCGCTGCAGATCGTCGTGTTCCTGGCCTTCATTCTGATGGCGGTAGGAAGCATGATCAGCATCTAGCGCACGAAGCGTCCGCCCCGACAAACGCGAACGGACGCTTTTCCTCAAGGAAGCGCGCTTAAAGGGTGCACCCCATCACACGACAGCTGCACCCGATTTGCTCCGACACGAAAAGAAACACATTTGCCATCACGCCAGGAGGAAAGACACCGTGAAGACGCTTTTCACCAATGCAACGTTTCATACCATGGAAAGCGCAGAAGACACGCACTGCTCCATGTTGGTCGAAGACGGCGTCATTGCAGCCTTCGACCTTTCTGCAGACGATTCACATGCGCAGGATGCGCGGATCGTTGACCTGCAAGGCACGCATGTCTACCCAGCATTGATCGACGCCCACCTGCACTTGCTCGAAGCCGTAGCGCTCTCCGGCATCAGCGCACAACTCTGCACTGTAGAAAACGGCCGGATCGAACCGCACAACCTTGCCGGCGTAGAACGAAAGATCCGAGAGCATGCAGCGCGCACCAAGCCAGGCGACCTTATGGTATGCAGCAACTACATAGCGCTCTCTATGGACGAAGGGCGCCTGCCCAACCGGTTCGAACTCGACGAATGGACGAACAACGGGCGCTGCTGGGTTATGAATATCGACGGACATTCGGGAGCTTTTTCAACCGCTTTGCTTGACGAGATAGGCCTTGCCGACGAAGCGCCTGACGGCATCTTGGCAGGCCCCGCACACGATGCCAACCTGGGCAAAATCACAAACGTGGTCAGCTCAGCCGTCGGCCCGCGTTTGCTCGGAGACGGCATTGCTGATTTCTGTGACACCTGCGCGCATTTCGGCATTGGTACCTTATGCGCCATGGACGGCACCGACGACTCCGAGCGCGACGTCCTCGTGGAACTTATGGCGTTTTTAGCACAGCGTTTTGCTCTTGACGTACGACTGTTTCCCCAGTACATGGATGAGAAAAAGCTCGCTCGCGTTCTTCCGCGCATGCAACGCAAACGTATCGGCGGATGTATGAAATGGGAGCTCGACGGCGCCATAGGCTCGCAAAGCGCAGCCTTTGACCGACCGTACGAAAACGGCATCCAAGCTCCAACGTATTTCACCGATGAATTCATCGACAGCAAGATTGCCGACCTCGTATCGCGCGGCTTCGCCGTAAGCGCGCACGCCATCGGAGAAACCGCCATTCGCCAGCTTACAAGCGCCTTTGAAAAGGCTGACCGCCAGCTAGAGCGCACATCAGACGATGCCATGCCCAATTGCATGCGCTACCGCATCGACCATTGCGAGTTTCCCGCACCCGACACGCTCGAACGCATTTACGAACTCAAACCCTCAGTCACCATCCAGCCAGGATACTCCTGGATGGATAAGCGTTTCATGCGCAGCTACGAGCGAATGCTCGACAAAGACATGATCAACCAGCAGATTCCCCTGCGCGACTTTGCCGATGCGGGCGTGGTGCTGTGCGGCTCAAGCGACGCACCAGTGCAGACCGTCGACCCGTTTTTACAGATGCGCGGTATGAGAGAGTTCTACATCGAAGAACAGTCTCTTTCCGCCTTTGAGGCGTTGGCAACCTACACCGTCAACGGAGGAAAGATGCTCGGAGAAAACATAGGCTTGCTGCGTGTAGGCTATAAAGCGAACTTCTTCGCCACCGACAAAGATCTGCTTGCCATAGAGCCGGCAGGTTTAGAGGGCATGCATGCGCGCTGCCTGTTCATGCGCGGCAAGCGCTACAAACCGCGCCATCGCGGCATATCCGCCTTGCTCCAATTGCTCGCAACTCGTCCGCATACAATCTAAAGACAGCGCAGCCCCGTAGGCCTGACTGACAAAGCATACTGCACAGAACAAGACACCTGCGCACTTGCGTCTGGTGGAACCAAAAAGAGGATGGCGGCCGAAACCGCCATCCTCTTTTATTAATCAGCGGCCTGCAAACAAAGGCAGGAGCCGATATGCAAGCGCACCTTAGTGGTCGAGTTTGTCCTCGCCGACGATGGTGTGCTTCTCGGGGTCATAGACCAAGCCGCCATGCTCGGTGCCGAAGAACATGAGCTTCGTGGGAGCAAGGCCCTCGATGTTCGCCAGGTAGATGTGCAGCATGGAGAACAGGATGAACACGAACATCATGAAGTAGTGGATGATGCGCACGCTCATTGCTCCGCCCATGAGGTTGATCATGTCGGCGAAGAAAGGCAGGTTTGCCGTGGGAGACCACAGGCAAAGACCCGTGAAGAACATGAAAATCAGCAGGACGGGAACAAGCAGGTAGCTGATCTTCTGGGGAACGCCGAGCTTTGCAGCCAGCGGATGGTCCTTCTTGAAGAACAGGTAGTACTTGATCCAAGCACCAAGCTGGTGTTTGTTGTCGGCCTGGGGCAACCAGGTCTTGAAGTCGGTTACGACCTCGCGGGTGCCGCCCGTAGGCGCAGACTTCACGAAGAACGCCAGCACGATACGAACGATCACGTTGATGAAGATCACGAAACCGAAGAAGATGTGCACGCCGCGGGCGATGCCCATGAACTCAGGCCAGAACGGGAAGTGGATGCAGAAGCCCGTCACGATAAGAAGAATCATCGAGATCAGGTTCACCCAGTGCGTAATGCGGAACGGCAGCGGATGCGCTTCGCGATAATGTGCGAGATGGGCCATCTTACTTCACCCCCCAAGGGCTGGTGACGGTCTCGAAGCTCTTGCCGGTCTTCGGCTCGACGATGTGCACAGCGCAAGCGGTGCAGGGGTCGAAGCTGTGAACGGTGCGCAGAGCGTTGATGGGCTTTTCGATATCCGCCACGGGAACGCCGATGAGCGCCTGCTCCATCGGGCCGTAGTTTCCATCGGGATCGTGCGGAGCAAGGTTCCAGGTAGACGGAATGATGATCTGGTAATCGGTGATCTTGCCGTCCTTGACCTTCTCGGAGTGATACAAAGCGCCGCGCGGAGCCTCCCAGAAGCCGGTGCCTTCGCCGTCGATGCGGGAAGGAGACTCGAAGTAGGAGCTGTCGCCGCCCTGAACGGCCTCGCAAAGCTCGTTGACCCATTCCTTCATGAGAGTTGCCACGTAAAGGGTCTCGATCTGGCGAGCACCGGTACGTCCGAGCGTGTTCTGCAGCGCGGACAGGTCGCCCTTCTGAGCGCCCAGAGCAACGAGCATGCTGTCGATGTGCTCCACGACGAAGGGAACGTTGCGCTTGTAGGCTACGAGCAAGCGTGCGAAACCGCCGGTCTCAAGCGGCTTGCCATCATAGCGCGGGCACTTGTTCCACGTGTAGCGGTCGTCAACGTTGTACTCCGTAAATGCAGGCTTGACGCCCTGCTCGAACGGAGGCAGGTCGGCGTCGCCCTCGTACCAGGAATGACCGACGTACTCGGTGATCTTGGACTCGTCGACGTCGGAGAGGTTGAGCTGATCGTCGAGGACGCCAGCAGGCAGGTAGCGATCGTTCATCTCCATGGACGGACGCTCGAAAACGCCCCATGCGCCATAGCGGCCGCAGCCCTTGCCGAACGTGGTCGCCTCGGGATAGAACTTGGCGACGGCAAGCGTGTCGGGAATCATGGTGTTAGCGACCCAGGTGTAGAGCTCGTCGACAAGACCCTTGAGATCGTCGAGCTTCTCCGCCGTGGGAACGAACGCCGTGCCGCCCGGGATGATGGTCATGATGTGAGGCATCTTGCCGCCCAGAAGGCCGGCGATCTCCGATGCCTTGGCCTGCATCTGAAGCGCCTCAAGATAATGGGCGGTCAGGATGAGGTCCGCTTCGGGGGTGAGATTGTACTCGCCCGTGTCGAACCAGTTGCCGCTGAAGATGGAAAGCTGGCCGTTTTCGGCGAACTTCTTCAGACGATCTTGCAAGCCGACGAAATCCGCGGAAGGAGTTCCGAGCTCCGTTGCAAGGTCATAAGCCGCAACGGGGTCTGCGGAAAGCGCATTGAGCGGATTGACGTAGTCAAGGCCTGCCAAATTGTAGAACCACAGAATGTGGCTATGCAGGAACTGGGAACCCTCGATGAGGTTGCGGATGATACGGGCGTTGTTCGGAATAGAGATTCCGTAAGCCTTCTCCGCAGCGATAGAGGATGCATGCATGTGCGAGACAGGGCACACGCCGCAAATGCGCTGCACGATGAACGCCGCATCTTCGGGGGTGCGATCGCGGACGACAAGCTCCATGCCGCGGAAGCAACCGCCGGAAACCCACGCATCGGTGACGACGCCGTCGGTGACTTCCATCTCAGCGCGCAAGTGGCCTTCGATGCGGGTAATCGGGTCGATGATAGAACGTGCCATTACTGGTTGCCTCCCTTCTTCTTGCTAGCGGCGTCGAGGTCTTCCTTGGAATAGACGCCGATGGACTTGTCAGGATGCTTGGCATCCCATGCGCGAACCTTCTCGAACTCTGCGCCCTGAGGAACGCGGCCGGCGGCCTTCATGCCGAAGCCATGGACCACAAGCGCTGCGGCGACGATGCCGGTCAGGCCCAAGGCGATAGTGCCGGGCTGGACCATGAAGTCGCCAATGCGCAGGTCGCGATGACGTTTGAGGAACGGAGCGTTGACCTCGACCCAGTTCTGGCCGGGGTTCTCGGGGTTCGCCTCGCAGCAACCGATGCAGGGAGCGCCTGCTTCGATGCACCAGCTGCGACGATGGTTGTAACGCACGACGCCGCAGTTCGCCTTGGTCTGAGGACCGCGGCAGCCCAGAGGATAGAGGCAGTAGCCCTTGGCTTCTTCGGGAGAACCGAACTGATAGACGAACTCGCCGTTTTCAAAGTGGCCGCGGCGCTGGCAGTTGTCATGGACGGTCTGACCGAAAATCTGAGCGGGCTTGTTTTCCGCATTGAGCTCGGGGAGCTTGTTGAGCAGAAGAACCTCGACGAGAATGGCGCACAGCCATTCGGGGTTCGGGGGGCAGCCGGGAATATTGATGACCGGGGTCTCGATGCCCTGCGCCTTCAAAAACTGCTGGACGCCCTGAGCGTTCGAGGGGTTGGGATGAGCCGCCATCCAGCCGCCATTGACTGCGCAAGAACCGAGGGCGACGACCGCGTTTGCCTTCTCGGCCGCCTCGATCAGATGCTCATTGCCCGTCTTGCCGGCAATGCGAAGCGCATTGCCGTCCCAGCCGTTGAGAACAGCGCCCTCGTAGATGAGGATGTAGTTCCCCGCTGCGATGGTCTGCTCCTTGGCCTCCTCCATGGACCAGCCGGCAGCGGCGCTCAGCGTTTCGCTGTAGTTCAGCGAAATCATCTCGAGCACGATGCTGGCCGGATCGGGAGCGTCAATCTGAGCAAAAGCCTCCGTGCAACCAGTGCAGGATGCGCCCTCGATCCAGATGACCGGATACAGGTCGCCCTGGCTTGCTCCGATGACGGACTCCTCAAGAGCCTGAGCAACGCGGGGAGCGGCGGCTTCACCCAAGCCGACCATGACCGCGAGCGTGCCACACAGTTTCATGAAGCTACGACGCGAAACTCCGCGCGATTCGAGCATGCCCTGAAACTCTGGGACAGTGGCCTTGTTGTCCATACATACACCTCCTATAGATGCTTTCCGAAATACCGACGTGTCGCATTATCCTAGAATTGATGCTCATCTAGCAGCAAAAATCAATATTTATGCAAAAATGCCGAATAATGGCGGAAAAGTGTTACGAATACTATCATGGGTAGCAACTCTGTATTATTTGATGTTAGATTCGTAACACTTGCCAGGTAGAATGACTTATCACCTGGGCTTTTAATGCAATAAGCATTACATATAGGAAGCGTGTAATTGATAAATACTCTCGAAATAATGCGATGTACCCTAAAAAAGGCGATACACAAAAATGCATAGATGAGGCATTCATGCAAAAATGGGCCGGAACCGGCCCATTTTCAAATAAGGTGCCGAACGCATGCGGCGCGCAGCACTAAATCAATTCCCGGATTGCAGACGCTCGTCTTGCGCCCAGCGGCCTCCTAGTAGTTTTCCGCGCGGATTTCGAAATGCGCGCGCGGATGATTGCAGACCGGGCAGACTTCGGGAGCTTCGGCGCCAATGTGGATATGCCCGCAGTTGTTGCATTTCCATGCGTGGATTTCGCCGCGCTTGAAAACCTCCCCGGCATTGATACGCTCAATCAGCTTGCGATAGCGAGCCTCGTGCTCCTTCTCGACGTTGGCGACGCCTTCGAAAAGACGGGCAAGCTCGTCGAAGCCTTCGTCGCGGGCCGTCTTGGCGAATTCCGCGTACATGTCGGTCCATTCGTAGTTTTCGCCCGCCGCCGCATCAGCGAGATTATCGAGCGTCGTGGGAATGGAGCCGCCGTGCAAAGCCTTGAACCACAGCTTGGCATGCTCGGACTCGTTCTTCGCCGTTTCAGCGAAGATGTTCTGAATCTGAACGTAGCCGTCCTTTTTCGCCTGCGATGCGTAATACAGGTATTTCGTATGGGCCTGAGACTCCCCCGCAAACGCAGCCATCAGATTCTTCTCGGTCTGAGTTCCCTTGAGATCCATGCCTCCCCCTTTCTTCGGGATGCCCCGAATACGTAGCCGTCCCCGCAAGACAAAACATCGCTTTGCCGCAGCGGAGACACGGCCGTTCGCCGCCCTTTGCGACGAATATTTTATTCAGCATAGACCCTCTCGGAGCAAATGGGCGTCAGACTGAAAAACGATACATAAAGCACGCATCGCAGGCAAAAGGCAGAGGTTCGCAAAACCGCTCGCAAACAAAAGACGAAAAGCACCAACGCGTCGAAGTGCTGCCGCAAGAAACAAACGCAGGCGTCAAGCCCTCCATCCGCCGTCTGCAAAAGAGAAAAATCCCTCTTTGGAAAGCGCCGCCAGAATAGAATCGAGCTCCTCGCCCGACACGCGATCTCTTCCTGCGGCAAGCTCGGCGACGTTAAGCGAGCGATGAATCTCAGCCGTTGAAAGACCGGGGCGGGCCATAACCTCGCGCAGGACCCAGGCGCGTTTCTGCCGGCGCGAACCCTCGAATGCGCTCTGCCGCGTATATGCCGCCGCTTTACGCGAAGGATTCGCATGGGTCTTCTTCAGATGGGCGCCCACATCGAGCAGCGCATAGTACCACCCGCGGACATCCTCGTCGGGACACGCCCGCTCGACCAGGGGGCGAAGCTCCTTGTCGGTCACGCGCTCCGCTTCTGGGAAAAACTCGTGGATGAACACGGCGCGCACGTTCGTCTCTATATAAACGCAAGGAGCATCGGCGGAAAACGCTGTGATCCCCGCCGCCGTGGCATCGCCTATCCCCGGCAGGGCACGCAACGCCTCGACACCCGTCGGAAGCGCTCCGCCGTATTCGGCCGAGCAGATATCGGCCGCCCGCTTCAAAGCGAGAGCGCGGCGGTTGTATCCCATGCCCTGCCATTCATCCACCACATCGGCCACGGCGGCGGCCGAAAGGGCGTCAATGGAAGGAAAGCGCTTCATAAATCGCTCCCAGCGCGTCAAAACACGCGCGACCTGCGTTTGTTGGAGCATCACCTCGGAAATCCAGATGGCATATGGATCGCGTGTGTTGCGCCAAGGCAGATTCCTATACAAGCGCGCCCCCTCTTCGCGGACGCGTCCGACGAAAGCGGCAATTGCCTCATCGGATACGCAGACGGCTTCGGCCTCGCGAGGCTGGGAGCCGTTTTCGGAACCTGCGGCGACTTCGCTTCTCGCGCTAGCCAACGGCCCCATCGCCTTCAAAGAGGTTTTCAAGCGTGATGCCGTCGAAATATTCACGCATGATGGAATCCGCGCGCTTCCAAACGCCGCGGAATTCGCATTCGCCACAGCGTTCGCAGAACCCCGGATCAACGGCGCAGGGAGACATATGGATGGGACCCTGCACCGCCTCGAGCACTTCCAAAAGCGTGGTGTTGGACGGGTTGCAGGCGAGCGTCAGGCCTCCCTTTGCCCCTCGCACCGTCTTAAGCAGACCCGCATGAACGAGGTCATGCTGGATGCTGCGAGCAAATGCGTACGGTATGTTCTCCTTTTCCGCCACCTCGGAGACGGAAACGTACTCGTCTTTGCTCTCGTACGCCGCGCGGATAATGCGGCAGGCATAGTCTGTTCGGCGGGTAAGTTCCATGCTAAGCCTCGTTTCCTTCCTCCAGCGGCTCTTGCGTGCTGTCACGTTCAAACATGTCTTCCAGGAGGTCGTCGAGACCGCTCTTGAAGTCCGTAACAACTGCTTCCTCGAGGAAACGATACTCCTCCGACTCGAGCGGCTGAAAGTTGGCGACGTGCTCGAACATCATGCTTTGGGACACGGGGACGTAACGACGCGCCTTCAAGCTCTGACGGTACGCATCCTCGACCGCCTCTCGCCCGGCCGCGACGATGTCGAAGCGGGAGAGGTTGCGAGAAAAACGCGTGAGGCGGGAAAGGTCGAGCTCGCGCACCGAGGGATGGTCGTGGGCGATGGCATTCCAGATCTGGCGACGCTCGAGTTCGTCGGGAAGATAGATGTCCACAATGTTCATAGGCTCCATGAGGTCATAGAGAAATCCCTGATCAGAAGATTCTCCCGACATGGAAGCAAGCACGTAGATATCCGGATTGCCGACAGCCGATGCTATCAGGGTAAACGCTTCACGCGCCGCACGCGACATGCTCGCGAGCATGATGTTCTCGCCTTCGACCGCGGAGGCGGCTTCCATCAGAGGAGCGCCCCAAAGGTCGTAGTCCTCAAGGATGAGAACGCTCGGCGCATCGAGGGAGAGCTTATTCGACCCCATGCGCATGGGGCGGTCGGCGGCGGTGGTGACACACAATACCGGCATGCCCTGAGGACCCGGCTGCATCTGGACGCGCAGGACGGGAAGGCCCAATTCGCCCGCGACAGCCGCCATGAACATGCTCGCATCCTCACGTGAAGACGTGCGAAAAACGATGCTTCCCGCGGCCGAAAGACCGTCTATGCCGTGCCGCTCTCGCAGCGTGTCGACGAGCAGACGGTATTCTTCGTCCTGCTTCACGCCGATGCCGAATGCGCGCATGTCGTCTATGACCGCATCGAAGCCGACCAAGTCGTCGAAAAGAAGCGGATAGGCGGACTTCAGGCGAGGGGGCTCTTCGCCCGAACGCTCGCCGACCGATGTGCCCGCGGATGAAGCCGCATCGGGCGAAACAGATGCGGGGCTTGCGGAAGAAGATTCCGAAAACGGCGGCTGCGCGGCACCGTCGGAATGGACCGGCGAATCTGAAGCCTCGTCCTGCACGGCAGCCTGCTGAGCGTGCGAGGGGGCGTCGTCGTGCGACGCATCGAGACGCAAGGCGTCGGCAGGGCCGGGCCCTGGATGCACGCGGACGGACGTGGCAATGGGAGTGATGCCCGAGATATGGGCGGTCGCCCCTATTTCTTCGGAAATCATATCGGCCATGCCCTCGAGATCGGCGCGCGATATTCCAAGCTCGGAAAGCTTGTCAAGCGCCATGCTCTGAAGGTCGCGGGCGCATGATTCGACCTCTTCGGAAGACAGATGCGCCTCGAGCTTGTCGAAGATGTATTCGGCGATGGAACGCTCCCTCAGCTCCGAGGCAACGCGCCAGGCCTCTTTAAGGGCCGAAACCGCCTCCATGTCGGGCAAGGGGCTTTTCCCGCATGCCTCTTCATAGGCGGAAAGATACAGATGCATCGCGAGCACGCGATCGCCCGACGCGTACGCCTCGCGCGCCGCCTTCATATAGCCGTCGTGATTGTGCCGAGGGGAATCCCCTTCATGATATTGGTCGGCGATGTTCGCTTCGTTGTCGTTTGGTCCGAGCATACGCCCACCTCCTTTGCGTTCCTTCGCAGCATTGCCCGCCCCAGACGCCGGGAAACGGCCAAATGTCTGGCGGACGGTATCATTTTTCACTTGAAGTGTACCCAGAGCTCGCCGAGCGCGCAAACGGCAACGGGCATTTGGCACCCAGTCGCGTTATTTCTCCACAGGAAAACTTCGCCGAGCGAAAACGGAAGACGAATTCGCAAGACGCAGCGTCATTTTTCCTCGAAGCGGTTCCAGTCGAGAACGGTCCACTCGTGCCGGCGCGCTTCCCTGGCCAAGGGATTGTCGGGACACACCGCGAAACCGCGGCGCGCCGCTTTGAGCATAGGCGAATCGGAATGATGATCGCCGTAGGCCTCGACAAGCTCCCAATTTCCCTTGCCGTAGCGAGCGTCCGCGTACGAGCGGATCGCACGGACCTTCTCGTCGCCCTCTATGCACGGCCCTTCGACGCGCGTGGTGTACCTCCCTTGGGCGTCAACGCGCATCTCGGTGCACAGACAGCCGTCGATCGGGTGGAAATCCAAGGCGCGACGGACAATCGGCCCGAACGTCGCCGACACGATCAACACCTCCACGCCTTCTTCGCGCAGACGGTTCATGACCTCGTCGGCCTGGGAGCGGAAGCGACCCTGCGCCTCGATTTCCCTATCGTAGAAATCGGAGAGGAACGCGTCCACGCTCTCCCGGGGCTGACCCTCGAAGGCCGTGAACACGAGTCCGCGCACCCATGCTTCGCTTTGGGGAAGACGAAGCTTGTATGCCGCCGCCCACGCAAGGACCTTCGAGATGACGCGTTTGCGAAGCATGCCCTGGCTGCGCAGGAAGCGGACAAGAATGACCGGGGAGTTTCCCCTGATCGATGTTCCATCGAAATCAAAAGCCGCAATCTTATGCTTGGCTTGCTCGGACATGGCTCGCCAGCCCCCTATCCCCTTGCGTAATCGGCGTTATCGTGCGCAAATTGGGAATTATACAGGTCTGCATAGAAGCCGCCAAGAGCGAGAAGCTCCTCGTGGGTGCCTTGTTCCACAATATCGCCTTCGTGCATAACCAAAATCAAGTCCGCATTGCGAATGGTGGACAGGCGATGCGCTATGACGAATGAGGTCCGCCCGCACATGAGGTTGTCCATGGCCATCTGGATGCGTTTTTCCGTTCGCGTGTCCACGGAGCTTGTCGCCTCGTCGAGTATGAGCATCTTCCTGTCGGCGAGAATCGCGCGGGCGATGGTGATCAGCTGCCTCTGGCCTTGGCTCACATTGCTCGCGTCCTCGTTGATGACCATGTCGTAGCCGCCCGGGAGCGTGCGGATGAAATGGTCGGCAAAGGCCGCGCGCGCCGCCTGTTCAACTTCCTCATCGGTCGCATCGAGCCTGCCGTAGCGAATGTTCTCCCTGATGGTTCCGCTGAAAAGCCATGCATCCTGCAAAACCATGCCGAACTGCCTTCGGAGCTCTTCGCGATTGCAGTCGCGAATGTCGCGGCCGTCGATGCGGATGGCCCCCTCGTCGACATCGTAGAAACGCATGAGGAGCTTGACCATGGTCGTCTTGCCGGCACCGGTAGGCCCGACAAGCGCCACCGTCTGACCGCTTTTCACTTCGGCGGAGAAATCGCGGATGATGCGGACGTCGGCATCATAGCCGAATCCCACATGGTCGAACGTGACGTTTCCCTCGACATGGGCGAGGCTTTCCGTGGCCTTTCCGTCTTCTACCTCGGGGGCGTCGAGGAATTCGAAGACGCGCTCCGCCGATGCCGCCATCTGCTGCAGCACGTTCGATACCTGGGCAAGCTGCGTGATAGGCTGGGTGAAGTTCTTCACGTATTGGATGAACGCCTGGATATCGCCCACGGTGATAACGCCGCGCATGGCGAAGGCGGCACCGGCGATGGCCACCGCCACATATCCCAGATTGCTCACGAAGTTCATCGCGGGCATCATCATTCCCGAAAGAAACTGCGATTTCCACGCGGATTCGTACAGGCGGTCGTTCGTTTCCTTGAAGCGCTCGAGGGCGACGTCCTCCCGGTTGAACGCCCGAACGACGGCGTGCCCCGAAAACGTCTCCTCCACCTGGGCGTTGATCATTCCGAGGTTTTTCTGCTGAGCCCTGAAGTATTTCTGACTACGGCTTACCACCGCCTTGACCAGCACACCCGAAACGGGAATGACCGTCAAGGCGATGAGCGTCATGGGCACGTTGATCGAAAGCATCATGACCAAAACGCCCACGATGGTCGTCGCGCTCGTGATGAGCTGCGTGATGCCCTGGTTCAGGCTCTGCCCGAGCATATCGACGTCGTTCGTGATGCGCGAGAGAACGTCGCCCGTGCTCGTTTTCTCGAAATACCCCATAGGCATGCGGGAGATTTTCTCCGCAATACGGCGCCGAAGCGTGTAACAGGTTTTCTGGGAGACGCTCGTCATCGTCCAACCCTGCACAAAAGAGCACAGCGCCGACACGCCGTAGAGCGCGAGGGTGGTGAGAAGGATGGTTCCAACGGCGTTGAAGTCTATGCCGCCCGTGCCGGCGATCTTCGCGGAGATGCCCTCGTAAAGCTCGGTGGTGGCCGTAGAAAGCACCTTGGGACCCACGATATTGAAGACGGTGGAGCCGATAGCGAAGGCAAACACGACGGCAATGGCCGCCTTGAAACCTCCCATGAGCTTGATCAGTTTGAGCATGGAGCCCTTGAAGTCGGCGGCCTTCTCCCCCGGCATCATGCCGTGATGGCCGTGTCCGTGTCCGCCGCGAGGCCCTCCCATGCGTTGCGCCCGAGCATTGTCGCTCATCGTGAATCCCCTCCTTTCAGTTCTTCCTCCGAAAGCTGCGACAGGGCGATCTCTTGATAGGTTTCGCACGATGCCATGAGCTCTTCGTGGGTGCCGCATCCAACCATGCAGCCGTTTTCGAGCACCACGATGCGGTCGGCCGAAAGCACCGTAGCGATGCGCTGCGCCACGATGATTACGGTCTTTGACCCAAGATGCTTTGCCAAACCTTCCCTCAAGCGGGCATCCGTCTTATAGTCGAGCGCCGAAAAGCTGTCGTCGAAGAGGAGTGCGCGGGCGTCGCAGGCAAGCGCACGGGCAATGGAGAGACGCTGCCTCTGACCGCCCGACACGTTCGACCCTCCTTGGGAAACCTCTGCCTCGAGCCCTTCGGGACGGCTTTCCACGAACTCGCTCGCCTGGGCGATATCGCACGCCAAGGCGACCTGCTCTGCATCCATGGATTCGTCGGCGTAGGCGACATTGCTCCGGACGGTTCCGGAGAAAAGAAACGCCTTCTGCGGCACGTAGCCGAGCTGCGCTCGCAGGTCGCGCTGCGCGAAACGGCGCACGTCCACGCCGTCTAGCAGGACAGCGCCCGACGTCACGTCGTAAAAGCGCTCGATGAGTTTGATGACTGTGGACTTGCCCGACCCCGTCGAGCCTATGATCGCCGTCGTCTTCCCTGGCTCGGCCACGAAGCTCACGTTCTTCAGCACGGGCTCGCTGCCTTTGTCATAGGCGAACGTGACGTCGCGAAACTCAATCCGCGCTCCTTCGGATTCGGCCGGCTTCGCCGCAACAGCATCGTCGGGATCGCCGATCGAAACGGGCATTTCAAGAACTTCGTTCACGCGCTGGGCGGCCACGTCGGCGCGGGGAAGCATGACCGAGACCATCCCCATCATCAAAAACGACATGATGATAACCATGGAGTACGTGATGAACGCGATCATATCGCCCGTCTGGATGGCGCCGCTGTCGATGTAAGATCCGCCTACCCATACAATCAGAACCGAGACGGCGTTCATAATCAGCATCATCGCGGGCATCATGAACGTCATGGCCCTGTTCGTGAACAGCTGGGTCTTCATCAACGCGACATTCGCTTCGTCAAAACGGTCTTCCTCGAACGACTGCCTTCCAAACGCACGGATGACGGAGATGCCGTTGAGCATCTCGCGCGACACAAGGTTCACCCGGTCGATGAGTTTCTGCATGATCTTGAACTTCGGCATGGCGACCGCCATGAGAATGAATATGACCACGAAAATGGCGGCCACGGCCAAGGCTATGATCCAGCTCATGGAGAAATTTGTGCTCGACACCATGAACATGCCGCCCACGGCGAGGATGGGCGCATAGAGGACCATGCGCAGCAAGACCACAAGAACCATCTGTATCTGCTGGATGTCGTTGGTTCCTCGCGTAATGAGGGATGCGGCGGAAAACGCCTGAACCTCCGCGTCCGAGAAGGCGAGAACCCGAGCGAACAGACGCTCCCTCAGCCCGCGAGCAACCTTCGCCGCCGTACGCGAGGCGAGAAACCCCACCGCGATGGAGGCGAGCATCATGACAGCCGCCACGCCGAGCATCTTCGCCCCGATCGAGAACAGATACGACATCTGCAAAGACCCCATGTCGTAGCCGAGCTTTTCGTATTCCGCCTTCGCGGCCGCAATGGCCTGCTGCTCGATGATGGAGTCGTCAATGCCCGCAAGAGCCGATTCGGCCTGAGCAACGAGAGCCGAGACTTCTTCCTTGGAAACGGCATTTGCCCTGTATGCGTCAAGCAAGGCGTCGAAATCGTAAGGACCCTCGCCTTGCGCATCCGAGACGCGCTGCTCGCCGACGGATGCATCTTCGCCCTCGGCGGATCCGTCGCGTTGTTGCGCGCTTTCGCTTCGTGCGAAATGCACCTCCGCAAACGGCTTGGCCAAAGTCTCGTCAAGCTCGTCCCGATTGTCCAGCCCCTTCTCGTTGATAGCGTATGAGCCGTCCGACACCTCGTCGTAGGAAGAACGTATGACGTTCTCTTCGTCAGGCGAAGCGAGCATGCAAACGGCTTCGAACGTGTCCGCAGTGAACTCGGACGGAGACGGGCGGTCAATTCCTCCCTGCTGAATACCCACGTCCACCAAGTCAGAGGTGTAGCGCGGAAGCGAGAGGTCGGCAAACGCCTGAACAACGAGAAGCGCGATGATAAGGACGAGCGCTCCGATATGGCCTTTGAGGTAGCGGATTATGCGCATGGGTCTCCTTCTTTGCGGTCGCATCGTTTCAGCGATGGATTCTGCTCGAGAAACTCGAGCATGAGGCGAAGCGTTTTCGTCAGCTGCTCGATGTTGTCCACGCCCACGTATTCGAAGAGATCGCTCATGAAGGCGATATGCTTCTCCTGGATGCGCTCGGCGACATCGAGCCCGTCGTCGGTCAACGCGAGGCGAACGACCCTGCTGTCAGCGTCCGAACGCGTACGCGCCACATACCCGCGCGACTCGAGCTTTTTTATGGACTGAGACACGGCAGAGGGCGTGATGCGAAAATGACGCGCCATGTCGGACGGCTTCGCGTCCTCGTTGCGCTGGTTGGCCATGTAGACCCACCTGAGAACCTGCATCTCGCAAAATGTAAGCCCGCACAGCGTCTCCGCGGGAATGTAGCGTTCCTTCTTCAAGCGGTCCATGAGCTCGTAAAGCTCCACCCGCAACTCGTCGTAGGAATTCCGATTCATCAGCAATCTCCCAACTGAAACGCCCCGCCGCACTGCCTCTTCCATCGACGGCCCCGCGTATCCGATTCGTTCGTCGATAATAGTTAAGACACTTAATGACTTAGAGGAAAGGGCGCAACACACAGCAAAAACGCACAGAACGCCCATGCGACCGGGGCCGCACATGCCGACGAGCGTGCCTAACGCGGTACGCGCCGTATCCGTCGGTTCGAAATGCGAGCAGACGTTGGTGACCCGCACGCCTATCAATCGAATCGAAAGCGGACGACATCAATAACCGGGAGACGGTGGTCATATGGACCGCATTGGGAGAAACTTCGGGGCGGACACAGTCTCCTGTGGTCAAAAAATATCGATTGGGAGAAATAGCCACACCTTTTGCCTCTAATATTAAGCCGTTTACCGACGGACATGGCAATAAAAAGGCGATTCGGAGTTTCACGCCCCCGAAAAGCCCGTTTTCTCGACCTGTTTTTCGCCAAACCCTTCGTTTTCGACCACGAAGGCGGACAAGTGCGTTTTTCTTTCTCCCTATTCACCCTTTTTGACCAGGAGACCGCCCCAATCGCATAAGCAGCCCGATGCCTCGGGAAGGACATGGGGTTTACCGCGCATTTCAAGGCGCCAGCAGCCCGTTAGCATACGGCGCCTAACAAGTCCGCGAAAACTTGGACGTGATCTTGATCCTTGCTGCAGCCTTTGTCTTTGCTGCAGCCTTGGTCCTTGCACATGATGAATCGAAGACCCGCGACATAACAAAAAGACCACCGTGCGGTGGTCTTGCTTGTTTGATGGCGGGATGTACGAGACTCGAACTCGCGACCTCCGACGTGACAGGCCGGCGCTCTAACCAACTGAGCTAACACCCCGTTGCCTTGCCTTTCGCTCTTGCGTCAGGCAGCTCGGATATAATACCCGCTCCAGCAATAATATGCAAATACTTTTTCCAACTTTTTTTAAAACATGCGCCGAAGATGCTCTGAGCAGGCCAAAAACAAACAGCGCAAGTCTTGATGAACGGGGCAGGTTCGAAGAGCGGAGCCGGTTTGAGAACACAATTGACTCGAAGGGTGGAGCCGGCTTCGACAGACACAACTGGCTCGAGGAGCGGAGCCGGCTTCGACAGACGGAGCTGGCTCGAAGAACAGAATCCGCCCCAAGGAGCCGAGCCGACTCGAAAAACGGAGTCGGCTTCGATGAACGAAGTCCGCTTCAGCGAGCAGAATCGGCTCGAGGGGCAAGGCTGGTTAGCGGGCAATGCCTGCTCCAACGAGCGAAGCCCGCCTTGGCAAGAAAAGCCAATACCAGCGAACCTCTTCCATGCACTGGCATGTCAAGACGCGCTGGCCAGAACAAGAGACAAACGTCCTACTCCCCCGCCTTCTCCCTCTGGCGAATGCGCATGATCGAAACGGCATGAAGGCCGGTACCCTCAAGCATCGCCTCGAGCAAAACGTCAGGACGCAGGCTTCCGGTCTTTTTCGCCTCGAGCGTGAACTCGAGAACGTCTCCTTGAGCCTGCATCGCACCGACGAGAAAGCCTGACGGAACAAGGACCTTCTCCTTCTTCTTTCGCACGACCGTAATGGACTCCGGCGCACGAAGAGAGGCGACGCGCTGAGCGAGCGCTCCGGAATCGGAAGGAGCCGAATCTGCGGAACTGAAAGAATCTGCAGAGCCGGCAAAACCCTCGTCATCGAAGGCCAACACCGCGCGATAGGTCGAAAACGGATACGCCACACTCGCCGCAGGAACATCTTTGGTGATGTAGCACGCCTTATAAGGCATCAGGTCGGCGGCGCTTGCAGCACGCAGCCGATCGAGCGCCTTGTCGGGCGCGACGTATTCGGTAAGCTGCACGTCGAATATCTCCTCGGTGCCGCCAACGCCCACGGGCAACGCCGCACCGAAAGCCTGTTTCATATGGGGCGAGAATCCCTGACTGACCGCATAGGGAAGGTCGGCGCGACGCACCGCGCGTTCGAGGGCACGCGCGACTTCAAGATGCGACAGCATGACCAGACGACCCGACATCGCATACGTCACGCGCAATCGAAAATCAGCCATGGCGAACCTCCTGCGTCTGAATGGCGGTATTCAAACCCATGCACACGCCGCACGCGGAACAGGTGTCATATGTGCAGTCGGGCGTGGTCTTCTCCTGCTGTGCAAAACGGCGTTCACGCTGCAGGAATTTCACGAACAGGCCTGCCGAAAGATGCGACCATGGCGGAATGTAGTCCGTATCGTAGGTGGCCTGGGCGATTCCCTCCATGCTCACGCCGCACGCTTCGCACGCGGCCTTCCATCCGTCGAGAGAGAACAGCTCGGTCCACGCGTCGAAACGGGCGCCCGCTCGCCATGCCGTCTCCACCACGTCGGCCACCTCTCGGCCACCGCGGCTCATCATGGCCTCTACCAAAGAGACGTCCGGCTCGTGCCAATGTACATCCACGGCCCGGTATTTCACCGAGCGACGAAGCAGGTCAATGCGACGTTTCGCCTCCTCGGGCGATATTTGGCCGTCCCATTGGAAGGGGGTTTGTGCCTTCGGAACGAAAAGCGCGCAGGAAATGCTGACACGCACGTTGCCGCGCTGGTTTTCGGGCACGGCCTTCTTGGCGCGGTCGTATGCGCGCTGGGCAAGGCTCGCGATGCCCTTGATGTCATCGTCGGTCTCCGTGGGAAGACCGATCATGAAGTAGAGCTTGCATCGGCGCCAACCTGCGGCAAAGGCCGCATCGATCGCGCCGAACAAATCGTCTTCGGTGACGCCCTTGTTGATCACGTCGCGCAGACGCTGCGTACCTGCTTCGGGGGCGAAGGTGAGTCCCCCGCGCTTGCCGCCCGCGACCAGCTCCGCCATGTCGACGCCGAAAGAATCCAAGCGTTGGCTCGGAATAGAAATGGATATGCCCTTGCCTTCGAGGGCTCTGTTCAGGCGTCGCAGAATCTGCTCGATCTGGCTATGGTCGGTGGAAGAAAGCGAAGTGAGGCTCACTTCATCGTAGCCCGTATCAGCCAATCCGCGACATACCGCCGAAACGATGTTGTCGGCCGAGCGCTCACGCACCGGACGATACATCATGCCAGCCTGGCAGAAGCGGCACCCGCGCGTGCAGCCGCGCAGGATCTCGACGTTTAGACGGTCGTGAACAACCTCGGTGAACGGAACGATCATGGACTCGTACGCATCTGAGTCGGCAAAACCCTCCCAGAGGCGCTTCTCGATGACGGACGGAACGTCGTCGAAGCGAGGTACGACCCAGCTTCCCCGCCGCTGCGCCTCATTCTCTTCAAGCACGTCGTACAGCGAGGGGACATAAACCCCCGGAAGCTTCGCCATGGCGTGCAGCATTTCGGCGCGCGTCGCACCCTCGTTCTTCATACGGCGATGAAGCTCAAGCAATTCGGGAAGCGACTCCTCGCCTTCCCCGAGCATAATCGCGTCGAAAAACGGGACGTACGGCTCCGCGTTGAAAGCGCACGGACCGCCGCCGAAGACCATGGGGTCGGATTCTTTGCGGTCCACGCTGCGCAGCGCCACGCCTGAAAGGTCGAGAAACTCAAGCACGTTGGTCGCGGCAAGCTCATGCGGCAAGGTGATTCCCACGGCATCGAATTCGGCCACGGGAGCGCAGCTTTCCAGGGAAAATGCGGGAACGCCTTCGGCCCTCATCAGGTCGCACATATCGGCAGCGGGAAGAAATGCCCGCTCCGCCGCCATGCCTTCGACGGCGTTGACGCAATTGCAGAGGATGCGTACCGCCTGGTTTGCCTGCCCGAGCTCGTACGTGTCGGGGTAGGTCATGCAGAAGCGATACGACGCCTCGGGCTTGTACGTGCATCCCCATTCATGGTTCAAATAGCGAGCAGGACGCTCGATGGAGCGGCCCGCTTGACGAAGGAGCCCTTCTATTCTGGGCCAGAGATCTGTCATATGGATTCCTTGTCTTACGAAGCGTGCGTCTCTAACGCGCACGCGATGATGTACGAATCGGCCTCGACTCGAAACCTCAGGAGCCGAGGCGGCATGCTAGCGCTCGGCCTTGCTGGCGCGTTCCGCCGCAGAGGCAACCGTGGCCGCCGCGCGGCGCGCCGCCGAAAACGCCTTGCCCGGAGCGGACTTGACCGCCTCTTTGGCTTTGTCGGCTGCAGCCTTGCGGGCCTGGCTTCCCACTTCGTCAACCGTGGCCTTCGCCACGCGCCCGGCGCGGGTCGACTCCGCCGCAGAAACCGCCTTGGCGCGCGCTTCGGACACCACGCCGGCGAGGCCGGCCATGTTGCCACCATGCTCGAAATACTCGATGGCCGCATAGCCCATGGCCGCCGTTCCCGAATACCCGATAGCGGCCTTGATGGCCCACCCGAGCGCAGGAACGACCCCCACCAGCTGGCGCGCTACCGTGCGGCACGCGAAGGCGCCGCCCACAACGGCGGCAAGCTCCTTGACGCGCTCTGCAGTAAGCGGCTGCCCGTAGGCCGCGGCGATTTGCAGAATCATCTTCGCCTGGTTAAGCGTCATAATTGGCATGTCGGCCCCGGGAATGACCACCACCAACCCGACGCCGGCGTTCTGGATGGACGTGGCGCGAACCGACTCGGATGAGAGCGGACGGCGAACGAAGTCGAACGCCTGAGCAAACGCAAGGCGCTTCTGCTTGAACGCCGCGACAACCCACTCCCCCATCTTGCGGGAAAGATCGGCAGCAAACTCCTCGGTCAGAGCGTAAGGCTCAAGAGAGAACGGATCGGTTCCGTCGAATTCCGTATAAGGAACCGTCCTATCGGCGTCTTCCTTCGTGATCTCCAAAGGCTGGGCGAGCATGAGCACGCTGCCGTCTTTCAGCTCGGGAGAAAGAAGGTCGCCTTCGGGAATGGGATATCCCGCTTCGCGCGCCGTTGCCGACACGAGCTCGGGCAGCGTCGTTGCCACCATGACGGGAATGCCGGCTTCGCGGATGTGGGCGGCTATGGCGCCCACTTCGGGCGTGACACCCGCTGCGATGACCGCCATGTCGCTGCGGGGATCGAACACGGCCGATCCGTCCGTGAAGTAGTTGACCGAAACGCGGGCCTGCGGCGAGGCACTCGCGAACGAAGAGCGCACATACGCCATAAGGTCGGCGGGAGCGGTGTCGTCAAGCAGAACGGAAACGCACAGAGGAACCGAGCGGGCGGCGTCCACGTCCATCGCTTCCTGGAAAACAGCCATGACATCGATAGGCAACTTCATGGGTAAACCCCCTTTATTAATCAAGCCGCCCTCGACCAAAGGCGGCGAGGGCGCAGGCGATCACGAACCGTGCACGCATCCACCATACCATGCGCGAAAGCGAAAGCCGCAACGCGCACCGCATCGGCAGAAATCACCTGTGCGCATACACTGAGCCCACTAGTCCCAGCAGCGCGAAGTTCACCATCATGAACGACGATCCGTAGCTCATGAACGGCAGCGGGATGCCCGTGACGGGCATCAGGCCGATATCCATCCCGATATTCTCGAGTATCTGGAACAGCCACATGGCAACGACGCCCATGACGATCAGGCTTCCGAAAAGATCGCCCGCGTTTCTGGCGATCCTGATGCACGAAAGAATCAGCGCGATATACAGACCCAGAAGCAAAAGCGCCCCTACAAACCCGAACTGCTCAGCGAGCACGCAGAAAATGAAGTCGGTCGGCGCCTCGGGAACGAAGCCGAGACTCGACTGAGACGCGTTGAGCAGTCCCTTGCCGAACAAGCCTCCCGAACCGATAGCGATCATGGCCTGATTGAGATTGTAGCCCGCGCCCGACGTATCGGCGCTCGGATCGAGGAAGACCAGAAGACGGTTGCGCTGGTACTGCTTGAGCAGCTTGTATTCGCCCGTCAGGCTCTTCATCAGCTCGTCGATGGCAAAGACAGCCGCGACGGCGGCCACAAAAGCGCCAAGCGTGATGAGCAGGAACTTCAAGCGGGACCCGCCCATGACGAGCGTGACAGCGCCGATGAACAGATACACCAGGCCCGTGCCCAAGTCCGGCTGGGTCATGATGCACAAAAACGGCACGGCAATATAGCCAAGGGCCTTCATGTACTCGCGCGGGTCGTCGAGGTTGCCGCCATAGCGCGCAAGCACGCTCGCATCGAGCAGGATGACGGTAATCTTCGCGAACTCGCCCGGCTGCAGCTGCATGCCGACGTTGATCCAGCTTTGGGCACCCTTCGACTCGACGCCGATAACCGGAAGGTGCGGAGAGAGGATCAAGACGACGTTGATGACAAGCAGCACGGTGGTATAGCTAGAAAGCTGGCGGTAATCAAGCTGGTAAAACATCAGCATGACGATGCAGCCCATGAGCACGCCGAGCGCCTGGCGCGAGAACGAATACGTCTCGTTGCCTTGAACGGCGGACCATACGACCAGAAGGCCGGATGCGACAAGCAGCGCCGCCACGATAAGAAGCGACTTGGGAATCCTGTCGGAGAACGTGCGCTTGCGGCGCGTCGCGCCATCGGGCGAACCGGAATTGACCGTGCCGCCCTCGGGCATGCGCACGCGATCGATTTCGTTAAATCCAGGCATGCTAGTCAACCCTTCCCGCGCCCGTGCCCGCATACGGGACAGACTGCGTGATCTCTTCCGTCGGCGTGATCTCCTTCTCGAGCGAGCCCGCACCAAGCTTCACGCATCCGTCCATGACCTTCGCCGCGATAGGAGCCGACGACGCACCCGCGCCACCCTCGGTGATAACGCAAGTCACAACGTATTTGGGGTTATCGTAGGGCGCATACATGGCGAACCATGCGTAGCCGTCATGGCCGGCCCATTCGCCCGTGCCCGTTTTGCACGCGCATTCGTAATCGTACTGCGACAAAAGCGTGGGAATCGAAGCGTCCTCCTCCGCCACGCCGCGCAAGGCATCGCGCATGACCTCGAGCGACGCCTTGTCGATATCGGGAATGCTCCTGATTTCGCGAGAGGGGCCCACCACCGTTTCCCCGTCGGAGTTCTTGATTTCCTTCAGCAAATTGGGAACGGGAAGCTGCCCTGTGGCAACGCCGGCATAGCCCACGGCCACCTGAAGCGGGGTCACCAAGACGTTACCCTGACCGATGACCATGTTCGACATATCGCCCGGCTGCCACTGCGCCTGCTCGGGCGCATCCGCCCAATGCTCGGCCTTCCATTCGGGCGTAGGGATTGTGCCCTCGCCTTCGCCGGCAAGATTCACGCCCGTTTTAGAGCCGAAGCCGAATTCCTTGATGTAGTTCGCCATGGCATCCATGCCGAGCGTGGCGCTCTTGTCGTAGAAATCCTTCGCTATCTCGTAAAAGACGGTGTCGCACGAAACCACGACCGCCTGGCGGAAGGATATGGGGCCATGGCCCGAAGTTTCCCAGCACTTCTGCGGATAGCTTTCGCCGAAACCGGTCCATGTACCCGTGCAATCCCAGATGCGTGTCGAATCGGCGAAACCGTAATGCAGGCCGGCCATGCCCGTGAACGCCTTGAACGTGGAAGCGGCGGGATACTGGCCCGCGATGCAGCGATTGAGCAGAGGCGCCCCGGAGGAATCCTTGTCGTTGTAGCGGTTCCAGTCATCCTGGGTCACGCCGCCGACGAAGTTCGTCGGGTCGAACGGAGGAAAACTCGCCATGCAAAGGACATCTCCCGTATCGACCTCCATGGCAACGACCGCGCCTGACGTGCCCGTGCCGCCGCCGATGACGCCGTTAGGCGCGATAAGAGCCTCGAGCTCTTCCTCTGCAATCTTTTGGACTTTCGCCGAAATAGTGAGATAGAGGTCGTTTCCCTGCGTGGGGGGCGTCTCGCTGCGAACCTCATGCACCGTGCCGTCGACGTCGTTGACCACGACGCGTTCGCCGTGCGTGCCGAACAAGTAGCCATCATAGGAAAGCTCAATGCCGGACTGCCCCACTTCATCGCCGCTTTGGTAGTCGAGATTGTGCGGCTTGCTCTCAAGCTGGGAGTCGGTCACCGTGCCGGTGTAGCCGACGACTTGGCACGCCAACCCTTTGTAGGGATACACCCTGCGTGCGCGCTGCTCCACCACAACGCCCGGAAACGCGTCCCTATGCTCCGATATGAACGCCACATCGCGGGAACGGGGATTGGAGGAAACCTCGCGCTGGGCCTGCGCGCCGCCGCTCGAATCCAAAATGCGCTGGCGCACCACGGCATACGGAAGGCCGGTGAGCGCCGAGAGACGCATAAGCACGCTGCGATCCTCGGCAACCTCGGGATTGGCGAGAATGGTGGGCGTGATTTCGTTGTCAACGATCACGATGCCCTCGGTGTCGAAAATGCGGCCTCGCGGGGCGGAGGTCTTCACCGTGGTAAGTTGGTTCTCGTCCGATTTCGCGCGATATTCCTCAGAAGAGAGCACCTGCATGCTCCACAGCTTGGCCGTGAGGCTGCCGAAGATGCCCGCCATCAACACGAAGATCGCGGTATAGCGCGGACGAAGGCGGTCGAGCAGCGAGCTGTTCGAGCTCTGATGCGCACCGGCGGAAGCCGCCATGGAATCGCCTTTGCGCGTTTGAAACGGCGTGCCCGACCCGATGGATGACACGGACTTGGAAACGGAAGCGTTGGGCTTTACGGATCGCGACCGGAAGAAGACGAACAGCGCCACGCCGGCAACGACGACGATGACGATTGCGGTGATGATTGCGGTTGTCACGGCCTATGCCTCCTAACGCAGACGGATCGTGGAAGATTCGGGCGCCGAACGGCGGGGCGCCTGGCGGGCGAACGCCGCCGAAAGCAGCGGCATCACGATGAGGCACACCGCGCAATCGTACAGCGCGCACGGAAGGCCTCGCAGCAAGATCGCGTCGAAGGCGGTCACGTCGGTCGTTGCGACGTAGAACAGGGCGTAGCACACCTCCACGAAAAGAGACGCCGCCATGCTGATAAGAAGCGAGACCGAAAGCGTGTCGTTGCCGAGAATCACCGACGCACGGGCCGAAGCAAACGCCGCGACCGTCAAAAGGCACGCCATGACGCCGGGCGTTCCGCTTGCCACCAAATCGAACGCCATGCCAAGAAAGAACGCCGTGACGACGGAAGCGTCGCTGGGGCGAAACATGGAAGCAACCCCCACGAAGACCACAAGGAAATTGGGCATGGAGCCCAGAATGGAAACGGCGGGAGCAAAGATGATCTGGACGGCGAGCGCAATGCAAGCCCCCAGGGCGAGAAACACCGAGTCGCGCATGCTATTCACCATCGGTCTCGCCCGACGCCGCGCTGTCTTGCGCGCCATCGCCGGCCGAAGATTCATCGGAGCCGGAAGATTCGTCCAGAGGAGCGCCCACCGATGTGACCACCGTCACTTCCTCGAGGGGATCGGCCGCGGCCAACGGAGCCACGATGATGGTGCGATCGGAAGTTCCGGCCGAGCTGCGGACGGCCGAAACCGTGCCGAGCTGCATGCCGCGAAGATAGCTTCCCCCGATGCCCGAGGTAACAAGCACGTCGCCCACGTTTACCTCGACGGAGGAGTCTACGTATTCCAAGTACAACAGGCCGTCGACCGAACCTTTCACCACACCTTCGGCGCGGTTGCCCTGGATGTACACCGCCACGCCGCTTTGCGGGTCGTCTATGAGACGCACCTTGCACGTGAGCGGGCTCACCTCTATGACCTGACCGAGCAGGCCGCTCGAGCCCATGACGGGAAACCCGAGTTCGACCCCATCGTTCGAACCCACATCAATCGTCACCACGCGATCCCATGAATCGGGGTTGCGCCCAATCACGCGGCCCGTGACGCCCTCAATGCCGTATTGGTCGGACAGGTCGAGCAGTCCCTGGAGGCGCTGCGCCTCCAGGCGGTATTCCTCGGCCTGGACAAGCTGAGCCTTGAGCTGGGCGTTTTCCTCCTGAAGCGCGGTATAGGTGGCATTATCCGTCGTCGCGTTCTGAATGGCATCGCCCGCCGCCTCTTCCGCGAACGCAACGCCCACGCCGAGGAATTGGACGGGGCTTGCCAGCATGCCCGCAACGCTTTGCACGTTATGCAAGGGGCCCGACTGGTCTTCCCTGCCGTACAACGAGGCAGACACGACCGATACGACCAAAAGCACGGCCAGAAGCACCGCGCCCGAAGGAGCGATGCTTTTCTTTTTATACGAAGGCTGCTTGTAGGACATGTGAAGACAATCCTCCCGAAACTAGAGCGCCGGACAAACGTCCGGCGCGAAGTGCTTTGTAAACGTTGCCTTTTACTTGGAGCGCATAAGCGTCTGCTTGAGGGCAGAGGGCGTCTCCAGCACTTTCAGGCAGCCCATGGCAACATTGGTAAGGGCCGTCTCGCTCGTCCAGACCGGAATCTCGAGACGCTGCGTGAGGAAGCGGTCAAGGCCGGAAAGCAGACCGCCGCCGCCCGTAAGCAGGATGCCATTGGAGATAATATCGCTGGCGAGGTCGGGGTTGGTCTTTTTGAAGGTCTCCTTGATATGGACGACCATTTCCTCGATGGGGGGCTGAAGCGCAGCGCGCACATCCTCAGACTGGATGGTGACCTCGCGAGGCTGCTCGGTGATGACGTCCTGGCCGGAAATAATCATATCCTTCTCGCGGCCGTCCTCAAACGGCAGGATGGAGCCGATTTTGATCTTGATGATTTCCGCCGTGCGCTCGCCCACCTTGATACCAAGCAGATCGCGCAAGTGCATGGCGATCGCCTCGTCCATCTTGTTGCCCGCAATACGCAGCGAAGAGCTGGTCACGATGCCTCCGAGGGAAATAACCGCGACCTCGGTGGTTCCGCCGCCGATGTCTACGACCATGGAGCCGGTGGGCTCGGTGACGGGAAGATCTGCACCCATGGCGGCGGCCATGGGCTCCTCGATGAGATAGGCCTGGCGTGCGCCGGACTGAATCGCGGCCTCGAAAACGGCGCGCTTCTCAACAGAAGTGGCGCCGCAGGGAATGCAGATGACGATGCGCGGCTTGGGCTGCCACGGGTAGCGGCGCTCTATCGCTTTATTGATGAAGGCGGAAAGCATGGCCTCGGTCACGTCGTAGTCGGCGACGACGCCGTCACGCAAGGGATGCTCTGCGGAAAATGCATCGGGAGTATGGTTGATCATCTGTTTGGCTTCATGACCGACGGCCAGAACGCGATGCGTGCTGCGCTCGATCGCCACGACGCTCGGTTCGTTCAACACAACACCCTGCCCCGTTACGGCAACAAGCGTATTTGCGGTGCCAAGGTCAATAGCAAGGTCGCACGAAGAGGCGCCCCCGAAACCTCCGAACAGGTTGCTGATGAAATCCATGAACGACATAGAGAGTGTCCTTTTCCGTTTCGTTTTCTCTATTTCTCACATGTACACATTCGTATGCTTTACGTACAGACGGACATTCTAACACACGAAAAAATGCCGTCGGAAGAATACCGACGGCATATACATAATGTCACGATTATCTTTTCCGCGCAGACGCGAGGTCTTACAGACGGATGCTCCATGCCCTGTTCGCATCGATCGCCGCTGCGACACGGTCGACGACGTCTTTGGATGCCTCGCTTTCCACATTCAGGAAGACGAGCACCTCTTTGCAGTCGGTTCGCTTGCCGATCGCCATAGTGGAGATATTGATGCCCTCTTCGCCGAGGATAGTGCCGATGCGACCGATCTGACCGGGCTCGTCGGGATACAGGAAGACGAGGGCGTAGTCGGCGGGCACCACGTCAAGGCGGTAGCGCAGGATGGAGACGATATGCGTCTCATGCAAAGACCCCGGAACGGTCGCGGAGATTTCGAGGCCATCGGCCTCCATGGACACGATGGAGTCGTACCCGCGCGAATCGGCCGAGACGGACACGTCCATCTTCACACCGTGACGACGGGCGGACGCGTCCGCGTTCTCGGACGAAACGGAAGCCTGACCCTGGCGCGAAAGCACGCCGCCCAGAGCAGATGCGGAAAGAACCTGCAGGTCATTGGCGCAAGGACCCGCCGCCATGATGGAAAGGTTCTTCGGAATGCCGCCCGAAAGCTGCGCGAGCACGCTGCCGCACATCTGGCATGCGGGAATATAATTTGCCACGGCATCGGCAAGATCGCTCGAAACCATATTGATGACCGTGGGAACAACCAACCCCTCAAGACCGTTGGCGACATAGCGCGCGATGTTCACGCCGGCGCGCGCTTGCGCCTCTTCGGTGTTCGCACCCAAATGAGGCGTGAGAACAGCGCGGTCGAACTCGGAGAGGGGGGTTTCGGGGGCAGGCTCGGCCTCGAGCATGTCAACGCCGCAAGCGAACACGCGACCGGCGGCCATGAAATCGGCCATGGCCGCTTCGTCGATTATGCCGCCGCGAGCGGTGTTCACCAGAACCACGCCGTCTTTCATCTTGGAGAATTCCTCGGCGGAAAACATATGGTGGGTCTCTTCCGTACGAGGAACGTGAACCGTGATGAAATCTGCCACCGGCAAGACTTCATCCATGCTGTCGTATAAGGCGACGCCGAGCTGGCTCGCACGAGATACCGAACAGTACGGGTCGTAGCCGATCACGCGCATGCCGAATGCACGGGCGCGCTCGGCGACCAAGCCGCCAATACGGCCTAGGCCGAAAATGGCGAGGGTCTTTTCGAACAGCTCGTGGCCCATGAACTCATCACGACTCCAGCAGCCTTCGTGCAAGGAGTTGCTTGCCGCGGGAATCTCACGCGCAGCGGCGAGCATGAGCGCCATGGTGTGCTCGGCGGCAGAGACGATGTTGCTGGTGGGAACGTTGCAGACAGGAATACCCGCCGCGGTGGCAGCGTCTACGTCAATATTGTCGCAGGTGACGCCAGCACGACCGATAATCTTGCAGTTTTTCGCAGCCTCGATAACCTCCGCGGTCACACAAGTGGCGCTGCGAACGATAAGCGCATCGTATACAGGCACTGCGGCAAGAAGCTCATCGGGGGTCATGCCGTAGCGAGTATCGACTTCGTAGCCTTTGCCACGAAGAATCGCTATGCCCTCATCGACGATTTTATCGGTAACAAGAATTTTCACGGCACACTCCCGTCCGTCTCATGCTTGCACATATATCCGCTGCGAATCACAGCATATAGATTGGATTATACCGAGCACGCCATATCGCAATGCGAGAAGACGGGAAGCGGACGAATGGAGCACACCAACGACGATATTCTTACGAAGTTCGCAACAACAACGTATTCGAAACGAAGGAGCGAAGCACGGACCTTAAGACTTGCGCCCTACGAGAATGCGAGGACGGCCCGCGAGGTCGGCCTTCACTTCAACGGATTCATAACCAGCACCGCGCGCAAGAATCGCCGCATCATCAAGACATTCCTCGTGCAGCTCGCAGGCAAACGCGCCGCCGACGCGCAGCAGCCGATGCATGATGGGAAGCATCTCCCTGAAAATGTCCAACCCGTCGGGACCGCCCGCCAGAGCAAGCCTCGGCTCGAAATCAGACACTTCGTCGGGAAGCTTCTCCATGACGGCATCGGGAATATAAGGCGGATTGGAAACCACCAGGTCAAACGAACCGTTCAGGCGATCGGGAATGGCATCCGCAAGATTGCACTCCAGAACGCGGACGCGGTCTTCAAGCCCGAGAGCGACGGCGTTTTCACGCGCAAGCGCCACGGCTTCGGGGGCAAGATCGGTTGCCACCACGCGCGCTCGGGGCCTTTCGTAGGCGATGGAGCACGCGATACACCCGCTTCCCGTGCAAAGATCGGCCACCAAAGGGGCGCACGAGGAATCGAGCGCGAGAGCCGGCTCTTCCCCGCCCTTCGCCTCTTGCCCTTCGTCGGCCTCTTCTTTCGGCGCAAGCAGTTCTTCGAGCTCGGCATAGGAAAGCGAATCCACCGCGCAACGACGTTCGGGCGCCGGAAGAAGCGCCAGCGCCTCGCTCACAAGCACCTCGGTCTCGGGACGCGGAATTAAGACGCCCGGGCGAACCTTGACGGCGATATGACGAAACGCAACCTCGCCCGTGATGTATTGCAGAGGCTCGCCCGAAGCGCGACGCGTGACGAAGCTGCGCAAAACATCGCGTTCCTCCATGGAGAGCGGGCGCTCGAAATTGACGTAGAGGTCGATGCGGCGCAGGCCCGTGGCCTCGGAAAGGAGCCACTCGGCCGAGAGGCGAGCATGCTCGTCTCCCTTGCGCTCGAGAAACCCCACGGTCCAGTCAAGCGCCGCTTTGATCGTCCAGGTATCGATGGGCTCGGACACCCTAGACCGCCTGCTCCAGCTTGCGGGCACGGTCAGCGGCCTGCAAGGCGGTGATGACGTCACCCAGGTTGTCGCCCAGAAGCACGCCGTTGTAGGTGGCATTGAAGCCGATGCGATGGTCGGTCACGCGGTCCTGGGGGCCGTTGTAGGTGCGGATTTTCTCGGCACGGTCGCCCGAACCGATCTGGGCCAGGCGCTCAGCGCCTTCGGCGGCCTGCTGCTCGGCGAGCATCTTCTCATAAAGGCGCGCGCGCAAAACGGCCATAGCCGCGATCTTGTTCTGCAGCTGCGATTTCTGGTCCTGAGACTGAACGACCAGACCAGAAGGAAGATGGGTGATACGCACAGCGGAGTCGGTAGTGTTGACGCACTGACCGCCCGGGCCGCCCGCGCGATACACGTCGATGCGCAGATCGTTCTCGTTGATTTCGATATCGATCTCGTCCGCCTCGGGAAGAACCGCAACGGTTGCCGTGGAGGTGTGAATACGGCCCTGGCTTTCGGTCTTGGGAACGCGCTGGACACGGTGAACGCCCGATTCGAACTTCATGACCGAATAGACTTTGTCGCCCTTCACCTTGAACTGGATTTCCTTATAACCGCCCGCTTCGGATGCGGAGACGTCCATAGTCTCCACCTTCCAGCGATGCTGCTCGCAGAAACGCATATACATCTTGTACAGGTCTCCCGCGAAAATGGCAGCCTCGTCACCGCCTGCGGCAGCGCGAATCTCGACGATGATGTTCTTGTCGTCCGCGGGGTCAGAAGGGATGAGCATGAACTTGATGTCTTCTTCGAGCGCGGGAAGCTTAGACTCGGCCGCAGAGATGGTCTCCTGGGCGAATTCCTTCATGTCGGGATCGTCGAGCATCTCCTTTGCATCGGCGATGTCGTCGCACGCCTGCACATACTCGCGAGCCTTTTCGACAAGCGGACCCTGATTGGCGTATTCCTTGGAAAGACGCGTGTATTCCTTCTGATCGGCCAAGACCGCCGGATCGCCAAGCTTGGTCTGGAGCTCTTCGTAACCCTTGATGATTTTTTCGAGTTTGTCGCGCATGGATATTCCTTATTCTCGTCGAAGCACACCCGCGCCGATATAAGCCGAAAAGCAGTCCGCCGCCCTTGACGGCGGCGGACGAATGCGCGGACGTCTGCCGTTGTTTTTCCAACGGTAGATAATACCACGCCAAAACGCTCTTCATGGTCTTTTCATCGCGCGAATTGAACGCGAGGAACCCGGCACCAACGTCGCGAACCCGGCGTCGCAAGACGTGCGGGCCATGGCATCGCAAATCGCCCACGCCGGCATCGCCGCAAGCGGCACGCCTGCGCGCACGCGCTGGTTTTGGAAGGTCGCCTTTCGGCACCCTTGCGTCATTCAGCGGCATTACGCCTTGGCAAACGTGCCGTTTCCTTCGTCATAGGTCAAAGCTTCCACCAGGTAGCCCTTGTCGAGCATCCAGTCCAAGACGGGCTGGACCATATCCTTTGCGGGAAGCGCCGCCTCGGGATACGTGGAGATGGCATAGGTATCGGCGACCAGCCCGGGGAGGTTGGCCTTTTCCACGAGAAGTGCGCGATAGGCCTCAGGGTCGGTATTAATTTCGTCTACAGCCTGGTTCCAGGCATCGCGCACAAGGTCAAGCGTAGCCTCTCCCCCGTCTTCAAGCCATGCGGTACGCACTGCAAGCACGGACTGGCTGATGTTTTCGCCCTGGGTGTCATCGGCAAGAAGGACCATACCCTGCGACTCTCCCAAAGCAAGCAGGCTTGCGGGCAGCGCCGCGGCGGCAACCTGGTTGTTCACCATAGACTCGTAGCGAACGGGCATCTTCTTGATCTCTTCGCTTACAATCTGATCGTCCGGCACGCCAGCGGACTCCATGAGCTTGTCCATCACGTACTCGGGAACCGTGTTAGAGCCCACGCCGATTCCCTTGCCAGCAAGATCAGCAAGGCTAGTAATGCCCGATTCAGGGCAGGTCATAATGCCGAAACGACCCTGCGATGCATCAGCTCCCATGGTAACCCAGGGAAGCTGAACGTCCACGCCGGAAAGCTGCAAAGCCGCAGCCTGCTGCACATCGGTCATGGCCGCATCGATCTCTCCCGCGGCAAACGCGGTGGAGAGCTCCTGCGCGCTTTGGAACGTGACGATTTCAACGTCGGAGGAAACGCCGTTGGCACCATAGAGGCCCTCCTGCTCGGCAACCCAGAACGGAAGAGAGTCTTCCGTCTGCATGGTTCCAATGCGCATGGAAGCCTGCTCGGTGCTTTCTTGAGCTGCATCTTGCTGGGAGTTTTGCGCACAACCCGAAAGCGTGAACACACCGCATGCCACCAAGGCCGCGCATGCAAACATAAGCAGCTTCTTCTTCAAACTCATAGACAGTCTTCCTCCTTTTTCCTTGCGGGGCATTTGAAACATTAGAATGCGGCATGACAAGCACACAGCTACCAGGCGGAAAGCTCGACGCAAGCACGACGGCTGCCATAAACGCAAACGGCCAAAACGCCCCATACATAACAACGCGCACCGCCTGAAGCGATGCGCGTATTTTAAGCTAGCAGAAAAGCCCTCTACGAAAGCGACAGAAACTCGAAAGCAGCGTTAGCGGCGTTCGCGCCATCCCCAACGGCGGTAGATACCTGACGCAACGCCTTCGTGCGTAGATCGCCCGCGACGAAAACACCGGGGATGCTAGTCGCACCCGATTCGCCCGCCACAACATAGCCCGCCGCGTCAAGCTCGATGCCTGAGCCTTCGAGCAATGCGTTTTTCGGCTGCGTGCCCACGGCCACGAACAAGGCCGACGTAGGCAACTCAAAAGAATTGCCGGTCTTGACGTTACGCACGGTCACGGCCGAAAGCTTCCCGTCTTCGTCATGAAGGCCGTCAACAACGCTGTTCACATGAACCGTCACGTTGGCGAGGTCTGCAAGCGCATCCGTGTAGACGGCGTCAGCGCGAAAGCCCTCGCGACGATGGACCAGGTGAACCTCGGAGCAGATGCGAGAAAGATACAGCACGTCGCCGAGCGCCGTGTTGCCGCCTCCCACCACCACGGCGGTTTTTCCACGGAAGAACCCGCCGTCGCACGTCGCGCAGTATGAAACGCCCTTGCCCGCGAGTTCGCCCTCACGATTAACGCCAAGGGCACGCGGTTCTGCGCCCATGGCAAGAATCACGACGTCAGCGGTGCATTCGTTGCCAAATGCCGTCACGAGCTTTTTAGGAGAGGAGGCAAGGTCCAAAGACGAAATCTCCTCGTTGACGGAAACGGCGCCGAAACGATTCGCCTGGGCGCTCATGGCGAAAGCCAGATCGAACGGAGAGACGCCTTCGGCGAATCCCGGGTAATTGTCCAGATGCTCGGTTTCGGTCATCTGCCCGCCCGGCCCCATTCGCTCGAATACGACCGTAGAAAGACCGGAACGAGCGGTGTAGAGAGCCGACGTAAGACCTGCGGGGCCTTGACCTATGACGGCGACGTTGAAATGAGTATTCTTCTCCATGGTAATCTCCCTGGTAAAGCAAGCGGGCGAATGCGCCGGACGGCTTGCGAAAGGTTACGAACCTGCGCGTTTGCGAAAGATTTCTCCGCGCGATGAAAAAAGCCCGACTCTATGAGCCGGGCTTCGCATTTGATTTAAAGAGCCTAACCCAGAAGCGCCAGGAGGTTCTGCTTGGGCTGCGCGCCCATGGTGGAGCGCTTGACCTCCCCGTTTTCGAACACGAGGATGGTGGGAACACTCATGATGCCGAAACGCTGAGCGAGCTCAGGAGATTGGTCAATATCGACCTTGTAGACCGCCGCTTTGCCTTCGACCTCTGCGGCGACTTCGTCAAGAACCGGAGCGAGCATCTTGCAGGGACCGCACCAGGTGGCAAAGAAGTCCACCATAACCGGGCCTTGCGCCTGCATGACCTTGGATTCGAACTCAGAAGCGTTGATTACGTGTGCCATGATAGGTCCTTTCGCGATGGGCGGATGCCTTAGGCGGACATGCTTTCTTTCAATCGGCTTCGTCTGGCTTCAGGCTCCAACCTGTTATTTGATACCGAAATAATACCATATAAAGCCGATATTGCAAGCAAGAAGCGCTTCGTCACGATCTGCGCACATCCACGTTACCGAGGCGTTGATTATTCGATGGTCTGGTGCAGACGCTTGACCGACCTGTTGCTTTGCTTGAGGATTGCAGGAAGCAACGAAGAAACGCCTCGCCGCGCATCAGGAAAAGAGCACGCCATGAAGCAATCGTATTACACAAGCCCCGCCGCGCAACGCACGCCCGCCTACGAGGGCTCCCCCGTCCTGGACGTCAACCTGATTTTGGAAGGCGGGGCCATGCGCGGCCAGTTCACCGCCGGCGTGCTGGACTACTTCATGGACAACGGCCTGTGGTGCAAAAACGTCGTAGGCACCAGCGCAGGCGCGCTGAACGGCTACAACTACATAGCGGGCGAGCTCGGCCGCACGTGTTACCTCAACACGAAGTACTGCGGCGATCCGCGCTATCTGTCTATGCGCAACTTCGCGCTCACTGGTAGCGCCATCAGGCGCGATTTCATGTTCGACGAAATTCCGAACAGGCTTGAGCCGTTCAATTTCGACGCGTTTCGCAACTCCCCCATGCGGCTGACCACCGTGGCAAGCAACCTTGAAACCGGCGAAGCGGACTACCACGTTATGAAAGACGCGCACGACGAGCGCGACTTGCTGTATTTGCAGGCATCCGCGAGCATGCCGCTGGTGTCGAAGATCATCGAAGTGGACGGCAAAAAGCTCCTCGACGGAGGCCCGTGCGACAGCGTGCCTTTGCTTCATTGCATCTTGGACGGAGTGGGAGACAAGCACATCGTCGTGCTGACGCAGGATGCTACCTATATAAAGAGCCCGAACAAGACCATGCCGCTGGTTCACAGGGTCTATAGCGACTATCCCCTTTTCGCAGAGCGCATGGAGCATCGCCATTTCGAATACAACCGCACGTACCGATGGGTTCGAAAGCTGCATAACGAAGGCAAGGTGTTCATGATTCAGCCTCCCGAACCGGTTACCATCTCAAACATGGAGAAAGACCCTGAAAAACTCCTTGCCCTCTATGAACAAGGCTATGCCGAAGCAGCGCGCCAATGGAGCGCTCTACAGGCGTATTTGGAGCAGTAGCAACGGGCCGAGCGGCTATAATTCAGACGTACCTAATACATTCTTGCATTCGCATCGCACCAATCGGAGTCTCTATGCCGAGCATCTACCATAGAAACATGCCTGAGGCCACCATAGAGCGAAACCTACTATCCTCAAAGGTAGCTGCGGCCCAGTCAAAGCCACACTCATAGCCACAGTCGAAGACCACGAAAACAGCGGCGTAAGCATACAAAGCAATTTCCCGCACCGTGCTTTCAGGCAGAATACGGACCGAACGATTCGAACACATCTCCGGAAGCATCCTTTTCATTGACGAAAGCAACTCCTTCGTCAACACCGACAGCCACTGCGTCATGTCGTGCGTGAAAACCTGCCATCGAAGTCCCATAGCGTTAATGAGATTTACGGAATAAAGTCCACCATCAGAGCAAAATATCCAGAAGTCACACGCACATGAATCCATGTAGCAACTTCGAAATGCCCTGCTTTTTTCAAAAGTTAAAGCACGACCATGACGCAACCCGACTCGCATTAGCATTTTTACCGCACCTTTATGGTATGTTACGAAATCGTTGCTTTTTAAGACAAGATGGCACCGACCTTTTTCACGAGAGGCATTCCATGAAAAAACGCGTAGACAGTTTGAACCTGGTCAGAATCGGTCTCATTTTCACTATTTTCGTTTGCCATTCCAGTGATTTCATTCCCGAGGTTTTCGGCTACTACGCAGGAACGCTAACGGGATACGCCCTGCAGCTATTCTTCATGATCTCTGGTTTTTGCTGCCTGCTTTCTGGATGGTCCAAAAAAGAACTTCACACCATAGACTACATGAGAAAGCGCTGGTGGAAGATATTTCCCATGCACTTCATCGCGTTTGTCTTGATGGCATTTCTCATCATCTACCGATCGTGGGCGGGCGAATACGAAATCGATAAATCCGATTTCCTTGCGCAAGCCGTAGTCAATCTAACCTTTCTGCAAGCATGGACACCCAACGAAGACTTCGTCTATTCGTTCAACGGCGTCTCCTGGTTCCTTTCCGCCCTGTTCTTCTGCTATCTGCTCACGCCTATTATGATCCGCGTTCTGAAGCGTTTCGAAAAGTACGCCCCGTGGCTTTTCGTCACCGTTGCCTTTCTCCAATTTGGATACGCCCTATATTTCGATCATTTCATCGGCATCGGCACGTTCTGCTACACCAACGTGTTCCCGCCGTATCGCTTCCTGGAATATTTGATGGGTGCCCTGCTCGCCGTCATGTACATCAAACGTCGCGACGGCGAGGGCATTCCCCGCAGCTCTGCAGTGCAGCTTTTTACCGTATTTCTGTTTTTCGCCGTATATGCGATTACGAAGCATGAGATGGGCTTCACTCGCTTTTTCATTGTGCTTGAACTGTATCTGATGTACGCACTGTGCCTCTATGAAGGCAAAATCTCCGACTGGGGCGGGTCCAAGTTGGCAACCTCGCTCGCTAACAGCATTATGCCGTTTTATCTCATCCATTCGGTCGTACTCAAATACACCTGAGAATTCATCGTAGCAGGATCGGATATGAGCTCGATCGCACTTGCCGGACTCTGGGTTCTGGCCTTGGCCATATCCATTGCATTCAGCTATGCATACATGTCCATTGACAAACGGATACGTTTAGCATGGCAGAACCGAAACAAAGCAAAGCAGGCTAACCTCAAAACGGACGTAAGACCATGAGCCATATTCGAAACGCATTTCGCGCCATCGTCACGCCCGACCGCCTCAAGACGGCTGGCTGTTTTTTGCTGCTCGCCATGCTTGCATGCGCGAGCCATGCGGTGTTTCTGCCACAATTCTTCAATATGCCGTTCGATCCGTTCACATACTACGGAGGCGATGCCACGGCACAGATGGTAGGCGCCGTATCTTTTCTGGAACGAAGCATCCTTGACGGCAATCTCTTCTGGAGCTGGGAATACGGTCTTGGCGGAGATTTGTACGAACAGTTTTCGTACTACTATTCAACCTCCCCGTTTTTCTACCTGATGCTCCTCGTCAAGCTTGCATTCGGCGCAGCGGGCGGCAATTTCGAAAGCGCGCAGGAATGGCGCCTTATCGCCAGCATTCTAAAGCAAATCATCTGCATGGCCCTGATGTTCGCCCTCGTACGCCAGGAAGGCAAGCGTCGTACGTGGGCCGTGCTTTCTGCCGCAGTATACGGCTGCTCGATATGGTACATAGACAACTCCTTCGCTTTCGACTTCATGACCGACGCCATGATCTGGCTTCCCGCCATCGTTATGGCGCTCAATGTACTGAAGCGCAATTGGGACGCGCCCGCGAAGGAAAAGAGCAAGTTCGCCTGGCTCCCCTTATGTCTTGTCATGGCCCTCTGCCTCGTAAATAACTTCTACTTCGCCTACATAACACTTTTCTTCTGCATCGTATTCGCGCTCATTTTCGCTTACGCACCCGCCTCTTCCTTCGAAACGCGTAAGAAGGCCCTGCTTATCTGGGCGAAGCGTATCTTGGCGCTGGCCGGCACCGTCATTGTGGCGCTGGGCCTTGCCGCTATCGCGTTCTTCCCCTCGGTTCTTGCGTTTCTTGGCGCAGACCGCACGCAGGTAACGCCGACGTTTGATTTCTTCGCACCACTTGAGTTTTTCGGCATTGTGCCCGAAGCGCTGTTTTTCAAAGGGGGCTCGTATTTCGCAACGGATAGCCAAACCTATGCGTTTCCCCTGTTCGTTCTCCTTGCACTGCTGATCAATTATCGCAAGGCAAGCAGCATGACGCGTCGGAAAAGCCTCCTTGCCGCCATTATGATTGCCGCGTGGATGGTTCCGCTAGTGTCAAGCGCCATGAACGGTTTCTCCTATCCATCCAACCGCTGGTGCTACCTGGTGGTGTTCGCCGTCGCATACGCCATTCCCAATTGGCTCGATGCCATCGTTGAGCAGAAAACCGCAAAGCCCGTCGTCATTGCGGTCATAGCTGCGTTTATGATCCTATGCTGGATAACGCACGATTGGCGCAACGAAGCGGCAAGCAACGTTCTTGACTACCACTTCGCCGAGCTGGGCAAATCCGATGCGATCATGCTTCTGCTGCAGATTGCGGCGATCGTCTTGCTCTTCGTTGCCGCACGCAGCAACATGCGTCCGCGCGCACAGCGCCTTATAGCCCCAAGCGTTGCCGCATGTGTTCTTGCCGCCTCGCTCATCTCCATGCCATTCGGCCCGTATTCCCTCGCGTCGGGCTACAGAGACAGCGGCGGAGCGGAAACCATCGGCGCGCCCGGCAGCAACCCAAGCGCCGACTTGCAAGAACTTTTCGAAGGAAGCAATCAGACCTGCGAAGCTTATGCGCTGCTTTCGGACAAGACCGATGACCACCATGTGTTCTTCCGCAGCATTGACGAAGAAACTGTAGCTGAAGGGCTTGACGAGCTGGGGCACCTCGCTCGCTACGAAAATCGCTCGTGGCTTATGGGCACCTATCCCGTCAGCGTGTACAACTCGCTCATCGGCAAGGATATCAGCCAATGGCTCAAACTTGACCAGCATGTTTCGTCCACGTCGCTTTCTGCATCGCATTATCGCGGATTCGACCACCGTCTCTTCCTAGAAAACGCCTGGGGCGTGCAGTACAAATTCAACACCCAAATCAACGAGGCAAGCAATCTCTATGGCTACAACGCCGTGGAAAGCGATCCGCTTGTTTACGAAAACGAACATGCTCTAGGCATAGACCTCTGGTACGACTCCTACCTGCCGCAAAGCGCTGCCGACACGTGGACTTACGCCCAGAAAGACGCCGCACTTCTGCAGACTGCCGTCCTCGACGATGCGGCAATCGCGCAAAATCCGATGGTGGGAGCGCTGGCGAACGAACGAGGACTCGATAACACCGTTCGCGCAATCGAAATCTCGCCCGATAACGCATCGTTTAACAACTGCACGCTCGAAAACGTATCCTTCGACGGCGGCATACTGACGCAAGCCACCGTTGCTGCAGGCGAAGACGCGCGCATTCGCATCACTCTCCCGGAACAGAATGAACCGGGAGAATACCTGCTGGAATTCACCGCCACGAACACCGAGGGCGTTTCATGGACTATGACCGCCAACGGCGAGGAGTTCTGGACGGGTGGTTCAGACCATCGATGGAAATACCCCACGGAAGAATACGTGTTGTGCTTCCCTGCAGGCACTGCGCCACTGCAGACGCTCGACCTGGAGCTTGAAGAGGGAACCTACCGAATTTCCGACCTACGCGTAGAATTCAACTCCTACCAAAATCTCGACGAATGGACCGACAGTCGCAACGCATGCAGCCTGGAAGACCTGACAGTAAACGGCGGGCATGTAAGCGGAACGGCACACCCCGATAGCGCCGGAATCCTAGCGTTGTCCATCCCCTATTCCTCTAACTGGACCTGCACCGTTGACGGAAAGCAATACGAAACGTTTCCCGTCAACGGCATCTTCACAGGCATAGCGCTCGAGCCAGGCGAATACGCAATCGAGCTGCATTATACGAACAAAGCCTTCGTTGCAAGCGCGAGGATTACTCTCGCGACCGCTTTGGCGCTTCTCGCGTGGGCCGTCGCCACCTTCGTGAGAGGCCGCAAACAACACATGGCAGACTAATCGGAAACCACCCGCTTTGCGGGTGGTTTCCCCTGCACAGTTACGCGCACGTCAGACTAAAGCTGACAACAAAAAGAGCTCCCAAGCGGGAACTCTTCGCTTTTACGGACGGTTTTCATTCGATCGGCAGGAACGCTCTATGTAGATAGGGCGGTTCTTCCCCTGCGTATACACGCGCGCAAGGTATTCGCCCATCACGCCAAGCACAAGGAGCTGCAAGCCACCTAGAAGTAGTACCAACGTAACGATGGTTGCGTAGCCCGGAACATCCACCCCGAATATCAGGCGCTGCAAAACAACAACCGCCATATAGACGATTGCAAGCGCCGATGCACCCATGCCCAACCATGTAGCAATGCGCAAAGGAAACGTCGTGAATGACATAAGACCGTTTACCGCATACTTAGCAAGCTTCCAGAAAGACCACGTGGTCTCGCCTGACAGCCTATCTTCAGGCACATACGGAAACGGCTTCGTCTTAAACCCTATCCAGGAAAATAGCCCCTTTGAAAAACGGTAGTACTCCGTCATGCCGAGCAACGCATCGCGCACATTTCTACGGAACACGCGGAAATCGGACGCGTCCGCCAAGGACGTCCATTCCCGACGAAGCGCCGAGCAAGCGGTAGAATATGCTCGAACACCAGTTGCGCAGCTTGCCGCGCTTGCGCTGTTCTTGATACGCCGCCACGCAATCGAGGGCCTCATCCGCCAGGAGAACATCCACCATCTGCCGCGCAACGGCGGGAGGCTGCTGCATATCCGTGTCGATGAGCACACAAATATCACCTTCCGCATGCTCGAGACCGGCATAAAGCGCCGCCTCTTTACCGAAGTTGCGAGAAAACTCGACCACGCTCACCGCCAAACTCGACTTCTCGATCGACACATCTTCCAAAACCGCATGCATGGAAGAAAGTGTGCGATCGCTGCTTCCGTCGTCAACGAAAATCAGCTCGCACGCCCATCCTTCGGGCAAAGCGGAAAAGGCGGCCGCGGCGCTTTCGGCGAACGGGGCGATATTGCCCTCTTCGTTGTACGCCGGAGCAATCAGGGAAATGAGCATGAAAAACCTCTTCGCATTCAGCAAGAACGAGTATTGCATGTAAGATGGAATGCCCGTGCGGTACATGGAGCGCAGCGGCAATCGCTATAATTGCCATGGTATACAATAAGATGAAAAAAGAACAGAAACCCGCGAAATACGCAAAGAGATTCATCGGGCCGTATAGCAAAGGATTGCAAACATGGGAGATTCCCCTATCGCGAGCAGCGGATCGACACCCGCCGAAAACAAGGACGGAAGCTTGAAGGCGCTTGTCTCCCAGGTTATTCGATACGCTTTCGTAGGCGGTGCATCCGCCGCATTCGAACTCGTAGTGTTTCAGGCCCTATACGCGCTCGCAGGCATCGGCATCGCGCCTTCGAACATCATCGCGCTCGTTGCCTCTACAGCGGTCAACTTCACCCTGAACCGCTCGCTTGCATTCAAAAGCACGGCCAATCCTGCACGCAGCCTGGTGCTCTACCTGGTTCTCTTCATCTTCAATACAACGTTTTCCACACTTGCCATCACGTGGCTCGTAGGACTTGGCGTACATTCGGCCGTCGCAAAGCTCATGACCATGTTCTGCATTGTCATGTGGAACTTCGTACTCTATCGAAAGGTCATTTTTAAATAGCCTTCCCTACTTATTCCTATTTGACCGACATCAAAAAAACGGACGACAGCCCCACGAGAAGCTGTCGTCCGCATCATTGCTGCGCTTGATTTTGAGCGCTAGCATCCCTTGATCAACACGGTCTGCTGATTAAGCTCTCCCTTGTTCGCGTTATTGAAACAGGCCGAAATACAGTTATAGGGATAAATTTGGTGCCACATCTTATTTTCGGAAGGCGTATCACCCCAGAAAAATCCAATATGGCAATCTATTGAACCGTTCGTCTTGAAGAAGATAATATCTCCTTTTTCGGCCTTGCCGCTTGCAAGCATGCTTGCGACGGTATCGAACGTATACATTTCCGCGCCATGTTCAATCGCATAACCATACCAGCGCCAAGCATTGATGTAGCTGCCTCCTCCTGGACCCCCCGCCCATGGAGAATAGTTTTGGGTCTGGCCAATCTCATCGAAATCGCCCACGCCACCAGACATCGCATAAGCATGAGCAACAAAACCCGTGCAGTTCATGCCAGTAAAACCGTCAGAACGCGGAGACCCGTTCGGGTAAGTACAGGTGGGAATACTGAAACCGTAGGAATAGGGTGTACCTACATAATATCCGTCATGTTCATGAGACCACAGCCAGCTTACAAGCTTTGCGCGGTCGGTATTAAGAACATCACCTGGATTTTCAACCCAGAAGCCCGCATCGTCAAGCTTGTATGCTTTTCCGTCCGTGTACACCCAGCCCGTTTCGAGAGCTCCGCTGTCTTCAACGAAGACCCACTTATCCTCAAAAACCTGCCAGCCATACAGTCCATAAAGAGCAGCAAGATGGACCCCAGAACCATCTATGAAGCCTTCGTACGTGGAAACGACTATCCCGTCCGATCCTACCAACCCCACTTTTCCATCGCTCACAGACACCCATCCTCGGTCAATCATGCGTCCTGAGCCATCGAAATAATACGTGGTTCCGTCCACATTCACCGCGCCGACGCACATGCGCCCGGTCTCGGGGTCGAGCCAGTACCACCCGCCGCCCTGCCAGAGCCATCCGGTCTGCATGGCGCCGCTGGAGGAGAGCCAGTACCAGTAGCCGCCCTGGTTGAGCCAGCCTCCCGACATCATGCGGCCGGAGCCGTCCGCGTAGTACCAGGTATCGCCGTCGCGGAACCACCCGGTCTGCATGCGGCCGGAGCCGTCCATGTAGTACCAGTAGCCGCCCTGAGAAACCCAAGCATTTTCGGTCGCATACGGAGAACTGTCAAACCAGAACCAAGAACCATCCACCGAAACCCAGCCGTTCAGGGAAGCCTTCTCGCCGTTTCGATACGCTGTCGCAAAAGGCGATTCGCTGCGCAATTCAACAAGAAGACCTTCAGGGCCTACAACATCTACCCCTTCCGGAGCAAAGGAAAACGCAACGGCTTCACATCCTGCAGCTGCACTCGAAGCCGAATTCCAAACGCGAGTCCCAAGGTCGTTCAAAACATCCAACCGATTGCTTGGCAACGTGGCATAATCCGAAGTCCACATTGCATAATCGGGAGCAATCGCAGAGAGATATGCGGGCGTCGAAGAGGTGCTTAAGCCATGATGCCCCATTTTGAGAACATCGACATGCCCGAGCTGAACCGCAAGGCGGTCCTCATCGCCGTCATAATTCCCGATATCGCCCGCAAGGAAGGCGGTTTTCCCGTATGCGGAAACCTTCACGCCCCACGAGAACCAGTTCGCATCAGCGACGGGCGTCGTCTTATAGTCGTCGCCGTAGTTCATTATCTCTATAGAGAAGTCGCCCAGCATGAAGAGAGGGCTGCCGATCGTCCCAACCGGTCCGCCCGGAATGTCGGACGCGGCAGCAATGTCGTTGCGTTGAAAGTCAAGACCCGCAGCCTCATCCAAAGTCACAGGGTCATGCTGAGGCTTAGGGCCGTCTTCTATAAGGCGACCGGCCCAAGAACCGTTAGGGTCCCCGAGTACATAGGCCTCAGCAGCCCCTTCGCCGTCAGCCTCGTCTTCTGTGAAGGAGTTCAAATCCACAGAATTCTGACCAGCCTGGCCAACATTGTCCGAATCGCTAGGGTCATCTACCTCGCCCGACCCATTAGAGCCGTCCAGCCCGTCGGAGCTGCTGGAGCCGTCGTCTTCGACATTCCCGGAGCCATCCCCCTCCAGTTCCGAATTACCGCCCAATTCCGCATCGGGCATCTCTGGGAATACCGGGGCAGAGGGATCGAGGCCCCAGATTACGGTTGCCCCTACTTCGTAGGCAGCCTCGATCATGCGGTCGTATACATAGCGGTTGTCCCACAAGGCGGGATCATAGGAAATGTACTCATCTTTATATTCAGGTACGTACACGCGCTTAGGATGGAAGGCGCGAATGACTTCATCGGCCGACCCTATATGGTCGCTGTGCGGATGCGTTCCGATGTAGAAATCAAAATTATCCTCCGTCACGCCGATGCTTCGCATGTATGCGACAACCTCGTCCTGATGTCCATGGCCCTGCGTTATGCCGGGCCTTAGAGGATAGCGGAGATCGCTTCCGTCTGGGTAGTCGTCATCCTCGCCGGAATCCACCATGCCGAAGACCCCGTTGCTCTCGATGATGATGGCATCGGAACCCTCGAGGGTCATGATGTGTATCTTGTCGTCGGACGAAGCCTCTTCGGCGTAGGCTGGCGCGGCAAAGAGGAGCGCCGCACAGAGGGTGGCGAAAAGAAGCGCCGCTTTAGCCAGCGCCACCCTCGAGGCCAAGAAAAACCTACCACGCAAAAACAAAGCCGTAGTTCTCAATATCAAACACCTCTACGCACAGTCTCGCATTTCAATACGAAAAAATTTTACTCCAAGTAGCGTAACGGAAACAGCCGCCCGTTTATCGGAAAATGGGCTCAATACAAAAAGCAGGACGAGAAACCCTCGCCCTACCGCATTCTTGCCCTCAAGCACTTGACCCGTATTTGCTTAAGGAATATAGCGACCAACCATATCCTTGCCGAAATCGGTCATGCGATAATAGACGACCAGCCCTCCGTTGGAGTCCAAATCATACCCGCACTCTTCCAAAACGCCATTCTCCTTTGCGGTCGCCAGCGCTTCTTCGACATCTTTCAATGTCAGCATCTTGTAGCTTCCGTAATCGGCCTTCAGGGCGGACACGACACCAGAAGCGCAGTCTTGGCATCCGTCCATGAAATGCTTGACAATGGCATAGTGCAGAGGAATCAGACTGTTGCCCATAATTTAGTCCTCTCTTTTTTTCATATGTAGCAAATCAAGCGGGTTCATCGCAATGCAGAAAATGCCAGCGACCATGATGACGGCACCAACCCACTGAACCAAAGAGAGCGGCGGATAATTGGCGGCCATTCCGCCAATATTGAGCACGCCCATAATAATCCAGATGAAAAACGGTCCCCAGAATGCATACATGCCGTTGCATGCCATGCCGAGCGCCGTGCCGCACATGGAATTGCCCTTATACCAGAACGAAAATGCGGGCATGGCGAAAAATCCGGAGATCAGGAAGAACAGCAGCGCCGGGCTCGTGGCGGCAGCGCTTGACACCGCGCCCAGAAGCTCCATGCCGCCGCCGAACACCATGAGCAGCGGGAACACCACGAAAAGCTCCAGCACGCCTGCGGTCACCTGACGAATGGCAATGCCGATCCGATAATCGATCAAGATAGTGCCGAATCCGGCAACGCAGCCTTCAAAGCCCCAGCCAAACGCTGCGAGAAAAGCGAAGAAACAACCCATTAGGGCCTCTGGCCCCATTGAAGCGAAACTCGTTCCGCCAATAAGACCAGCAGCGACCAGGCACACTGCAATGCCAATTACTTTATGCGCATTCAATGCCTGCTTGAAGAAAAGCCGACCCAGCACCGCGCCGATTGCGCAGTTCAATGCCGCAATCGGGACAATGACGCCCGGGTTGCCCGATGCTGCAGCAGAGTTCAAAGCAACAACATACGCGATAGTCGCAAACGGACCTCCGATCGCCGCACAAAGCATCATGACAAGGCCCGGCCTGCTCTTGACGGTCTTCCAAAAATCTCCCAGCTGGCGGTTTTTCGCGCACACAAGCACGGACCAGATTCCGCTAATGAAATCATTGATACCAGCCGCCAATGCGGCAAGCGCAAAGGTAATAACAAACGCGCTGAGAGCCGCCTGTCCGTCTCCCCACTCAAGACCCGCAAACCATTCACCCCACACGCCCTGAGTTTGCGCCAGAGTGAGAAACCCCGTATAAAGGCCGTAACAAATGCCCGACGCCATCGCAAAGGCAACGCCCCTTATGAAGTATTTCCTCCTGCGCTCCTCGCGAAGCGCCACGATGTGCTGTTCCACGATTCCCCGCTTTCGCTTCGAGCTTTCGGCAGTCAACACATTCGAGCCGAAAGCGCACCTTCGCCTATGCACCCATTGCTCACGAGCATAGGCCACATAAGACAGACCTGCTATGCGACCCCGTCCTCGCCGTTTTCATACCACGACAAAACGTCATCGAGGTAATCGACGGCGTAGCGATAGTAGACATAAAGCCACTCGCCCACGCATTCGCCCTGCGCCTCTTTAAACAAAGACCAAACGTACCAGCACCAACCGGCCATCGCCACATGGGCAAAATTATGACAACGTTCAGCAAAAGTGGGCGTGCGCCCGAAATAATACGAAAGCGCCGTCTCGGCCTCTTCTCGGCTCAGCTCGCAACACACTACGAACGTACCGAAGTCGCTTGCATAGTCGGACATACCCGAGTATTCCCAGTCTATGAGATACATGCTGTCATGCTCGTCAATCAGGAAGTTCAAATGGAAGAAGTCATTGTGCGTCAGACAGCGTTTTGCACCATCCGCATCTATAAGTCGCTTCAGACGCTGCGCCTTTTGGGCCATTTCGTCAAACCCTGCGATGTCAATGCGCCCTTTCAGTTCCTCAAGCAGCGTTGCGTACTTGACGGACTCTTCGTAGAAATCGAAAGAACGCTGGGTTTTCATGGGGGAATCGTGCAACGTATGCGCCATCCTCATTGCGCGTTCCACCTGCGTAGAGTCATGAGGGTCCAGCTGACGGGCATTGGGAATGAAACGCGAGATTTTCCAGCCACGCATAGGGTCTTCGAAAATGTACGTGCCATCAAGACCGAGGTCTTTCGCCAAAGACTGAGCAACCAGTTCCGCTTCGCGGTCAATGATGTATTCCGTTCCCACGCCCGGATGACGATAGACGTATTCGTCATTGCCGATGGCGAAATGGCACGACAGATTGGTCAGGCCTTGCTTCAGCGGATAGACGTCGTGGATGTCGTTTTTATCGCAGCCGAGCACGGCAACGATGTTGTCGAAGACTTCGGAATCCACGTTGTTCAGGAAGTGCGGGTCGAATTCGCGCAGCTCATCAAGGGAATCGAACTCATGAATGATGCCGTCCTCATACGGGCGGACCACCATGTCGAGCTCCTTGATGTGGTCGACGTAGATTTCCTCCCACAGCTTGCCCGCCGTGACGGGAAGGTCATACTCCGCTTCCAAAATGCGCACGAACGTCCGGGAAAACGCACGGTCGAAATACACATGGCCCAGCATGATCTGCGAGTCGCAACCGCCCACGGTCACCGACTCGATGCGATCGCCCGTGCCCGCATGGATGCACCATTCTTTGGTGGGGCCTTCGACGAAAACCGATGCGTAATACGCCTTGTACACGTACGGCTCGAAAGGATTCTCCGTGAAATAATCGTCCGAAGAGCACACGAAGGTATTGCCCAGCTTGTGGCGCACCTTCATAAGAGAAGAGTTGTTATTGCGCGCGGAATATTCTTCATTCACCACAATGGTGACGCCGTATTCGCGCTCAAGGTAGAAGAAATGCTCCTTCTTGTAGCCCACAACCACCGTGATGTCGGTAATGCCGGCTTCCTGAAGCTGGCGAATCTGGCGCTCGATCAGCACGTCGCCGTGCACCTTCAGCAGGCCCTTGGGCTTTTCGTAAGAAATAGGAGCGAAACGAGAGGAAAGACCCGCCGCCATGATGATCGCGTTTTCAACCTTGTACGGCGCCAAAGCCTCAAGGCCGCGCTCGGTCACGGTATAGCCGTCAATCAGGCCCTGGACACGTAAAGACTTCAAATGTTTGTTCGCCGTGCCCAACGACACGCCGCTGCGCTCCGCCACCTCGCGCTGGCTGGTCAGCGGCTCCGCATGAAGCGCGCTGAGAATTTTAAACTCGCTTTTGGTCAGCATGAAATACCCTCCCGAAACAATGCTGCCTCCACTCTAGTCAGCGTGTTCACTTTTGTAAATGGATTTTCAAAAATGAACACTGAAAATGTTCGGAGATTCTTTCAGACTTCAAAATTCGAACAAACTTTTCGTTCAGCGCTTGCGAGGCAACGCGAACCGGACTATCGGAACCTTCTGTTCTTTTACCAACCTTTCTCATAATTCATTGACCGAGCGCAGCTGCGTTATATAATTTTAAATTTGGACTGATTCAAGACGGCTATCAGCCCGGTCTTATACAGAAGAAATGGAGGTCCGCATGCAACAGCGTCAGATTCTTTTCTCTCCCCCCGATATCTCGAATATCGAAATCGAAGAGGTAGTCGAGGCTCTGAGGAGCGGATGGATTACCACGGGACCTCGCACCAAGCACCTTGAACAGGAGCTGACCGAGTTCACCCAGGGTCAGAAAACCGCTTGCCTGAACTCTGCAACCGCCGCGCTGGAGTGCTGCCTGCGCGCGCTCGGCATTGGCGAAGGCGACGAGGTCATCACGTCCGCCTACACCTACACCGCAAGTTGCTCCCCCATCTGCCATGTCGGCGCAACACCCGTCTTGTGCGACGTCGCCCCCGGCTCTTGGGAGATGGATTATGACAAAATCGGCGATCTAATCACCGAGCGCACCAAGGCCATCATCCCCGTTGACCTGGGTGGGCGCATGTGCGATTACGATAAGCTCTTCACCGCCATCGAAGCAAAGAAGGACCTGTGGAGCCCCTCCGAGGGCATCCAGCAGGCCTTCGACCGCGTCATCGTGGTGGCGGACGGCGCGCATTCCCTCGGTGCCACGTATCACGGCAAGCCGGCAGGTTCCGTGGCCGACTTCACCACGTTCTCTTTCCACGCCGTGAAAAACTTCACCACGGCAGAAGGCGGCGCACTCACCTGGCGCGAGCACGGCTTTGATTCCGATGAATTCTACCGTCAGATCATGCTGCTCTCCCTGCATGGCCAGACCAAAGACGCCCTGTCCAAAAACAAGGTGGGCGCCTGGGAGTACGACATTGCCTTCACCGGCTGGAAATGCAATATGACCGATATCCTGGCATCGATCGGCCTGGGCCAGCTCAAGCGCTACCCCGACATGCTCGCCCGCCGTCGCGACATGATTGCCCAGTACGAAGAGGGCCTGGCCGGCATGGACCTGACCCTGCTGCATCACTATGACGAAGACAACTGCTCTTCGGGCCATCTCATGCTCGTGCACATGAACGGCAAAGACGAAGCATTCCGCAATGCGGTCATCGAGCATATGGCACACGCCGGCGTGGCAACCAACGTGCACTACAAGCCGCTGCCGCTGCTGACCGCCTACAAAAACCTCGGCTTCGACATTGCTGATTTTCCCCAGGCGTATGCCATGTATGCCAGCGAAATCACGTTGCCGCTGCACACCAACCTGTCCGACGATGACATCGCCTACGTAATCGAAGCATTCAAAAACGCCTACGCTGCCGTGGCCGGAGGAAACGCCTAATGTACGTCCACTTCTTCAAACGCCTTTTCGACCTGATCATTGCCATTTTGGCACTGCCGCTCATTCTTTTGCTGATCGCCATTTTGGGACCGATCATCTACTTCGAAGACAAGGGTCCCGTGTTCTACAACGCCCCGCGCGTCGGCAAAGACGGCAAAGAGTTCATCATGTATAAGTTCCGCTCCATGAAGGTGAACGCCCCCGACCTCACCATGGCCGATGGCAGCACCTACAACGGCGCAGACGATCCTCGCATGACCAAGATCGGCGCGTTCATGCGCCGCACAAGCCTGGATGAATTCCCTCAGTTCCTCAATGTCTTGATCGGCAACATGAGCGTCATCGGACCGCGCCCCGACCTCAAGCGTGAAACCGAGCTCTACGAAGGCAACGAAGGAGAAAAGCTGCTGGTCAAGCCTGGTATCACAGGATATGCCGCAGCGTACGGACGCAATTCGCTTCCCTGGCACGACCGCCTGAAGATGGACGTGCATTACGTGCATAACATCAGCTTCGCCTTCGATGTGAAGATCTTCCTCAAGACCATCGCAACTGTGTTCAAACAGGAAGGCGTCTACGTCGAACAAGAAGAAAAGAACGAAGCATAGCTGTCACGCAGCGCTTCGAAACGCAAAGAAGCCGCAGCAACCTGCGGCTTCTTTTATGCCTTTATGACACGCAACGCGCGATGAGGGCTTTCCACTTCTCGTAGATCGCATCTTCGGAAAATGCATCGGCGCGGCGGTGAGATGCAGCGGACATGCGCGCCCGCTCATCTTCGTCATCCATGAGCCTGCCCAGTGCGCACGCATACGCATCGTGGTCATAAGGCTCGATCAAACAGCCGTTCTCCCCTTCCGTAATGATGTCGCGCGGACCCGTATCCACGTCGAAAGAAACCAACGGCAGGCCGAATGCGGAGCCCTCCAACAAGAAAAGCGGCAGGCCTTCGCGATACGAAGTGAGCGTGCCGATCGCATAGCGGGGAAAGACGTCGCGCACATCCTTATACACGCCGCACAGATTCACGCGGTCGGCCAGACCCGCCGCTTCAAGTTCGGCGGCGAAATCGAAACCGTCCGCGCCAAGGACGGCAGAACCGTATACATCCCACGTCCAATCGGGATGGTCGGGCAGCACGCGCTTCGCGATTTCAAGCAGATTGTCCACGCCCTTTTCGCGATCGAGGCGGCCGGCCCACAGCAGACGCTTCGCCGACGTGTCGCACATCTGCGCGGAATCAAGCAGATCGCGCGAAATCCAATTGGGAATAACCGTCACGCGACGTGCGGGAATGTGAAAACGCGAACGATAATCGGCGGCGTTTTGCTCGGTAAGAGACACCGTCACGTCGCACAGGCGCGCGCACAGGTATCGCATGATCGTGGTGGATTTGCTGTCGAGCTGATTCACAATGGCACCGTGGTCGCAAAAAACCAGCTTGACGCCCGCCTTGCGGCACGGACGAATTGCCACCACCGTCTCTTCGCCGCCGATGCCGAACATCACATCCACAGGATGCTCGCGCAACGCCGCGCCCATGCTCTCTTTCACTTCGCCCATACGTCCACGCAGACGCTCTTCTTTTGCGTCAAGCGCCACCGTGGCAACGCGCTCATCGCACGGAAACGCCAGGCGTTCATGGCCGGTGAGCTCGAAAAACGTTACGTCGTAATCGTCCGCCATCCTGTTGGCCATGGAAACGGCAACGCGAACGGCGCCGCCCATATCCTGCAGCGAGGAAACGAAAATTCCCACCCTGGTGCGTTTGGTATCCATCATCATCTCCGAACATTCCTTGAATCGTGCGCGCGAAACAACGAAGGCGGCATCGCCGAAAGCCGCCTTCGTCTCATGCGGATCAATTGTACTTGATGCTTCTGTTCTGAAGCTTGGCCAGCATGCGGTACAACCCTTTGTTCAGGCACAATGCGCGCAATGCAAGCTTGCGCTTAGAGCTCACATGAGGATGCGCGTACACCCCGGCGCGATGGTCTTTCAACCAGGCAATGACGGCGTTCATGCGCGCTTCGTCATCCGCCGAACGATTACTTAGCATAAGGCCGTCCAGCACGTCGAAGTGGGCCCAGTAGCAACGAAACATCACGTCATCGATCAAATTGGGGTACAGCTGCTCGACAAGCCGGCGGTTGCGCTCCCACGCGTCCACGTTATCGCTTAGGCCGCGCGTGGAAGGAGACGAGGTGATGGTCTCTTCGTTGTGGCAGTAGAAATAACGCGGCGTCGTATCCACGGCAACGCGCTCGACGCGCGAAAAAAGGTCCACCACGATGAAGGCGTCTTCGTGAGTCTTGCCCACCGGAGAGGTCACTTCGCGCATCAGCCATGCGGGATACAGACGCGGCGGAACACCCACCATGAGCGTCTTGTTCAAGAAGATGTCAGAAAGTACCTCTTTGGAGGTCATGATGGACGTTTGCACGACGGGCGGCTCTTCGGTGTGATCGGAATACACGTCGGCCACGCCGCAGATCGCAATGCCCACATCGGGGTCTTTTACCAGGTCATGCAAGCGCTCATACATATCGGGCGCAATGTAGTCATCGCTGTCGATAAAGCCAATCCACGCACCCGTGGACGCTTCGACGCCGGCATTGCGCGCATCGCTCAAACCGCCGTTTTTCTTGTGGACCACTTTGATGCGGGAATCACGCTGCGCCCAGGCATCGCACATCGCGCCGCACGAATCGGGCGATCCGTCATCCACCAAAATGATTTCAAGGTTCTCATACGTCTGACCGACGATGGATTCCACGCATCTATCAAGATATTTCTCCACCTTGTATACGGGAACAATGACCGAAATGAGGTCTTCAGAAACACCGTTCATGGATACCGTCCTATACATACGAAGAACGCTCGGCTCAGAGCGTCCTTCTTTGACACTTACTTAAGATACTGCTCGTAAGGCTCCGTCAGCGACACGATAACCTCATCCGAGCCGCCGCCACTATGGCAGACGCGCTTTTCCTCGGGAGGAAGCTCCATCCAATCTTCGCCGTAGTAAATAGCAAGAAGGCTTTCATATCCTGCAGGAACGGGAAGCCATTCGCCCTCGAATTCGACCATGACCGTATCGGAAAAAAGATCGCGTGGATATCGCGTGTAATCGTCAAAAGAAGTCAAAGCCGGGCACTTTTCTTCATAGCCGATACCGAAGAGCAGTTTCTTTTCCATTCGACGCCAAAACGCAACGTTCAGACAATCAGGAACATGCCCCATTACCTGGTAATATAGTTTACGCAGGAAGCTTTTCTGAGTCCTGCCTTCATGTCTATAGAGATACTTTGCAGTGAGGCGATCGATGGCGGTTACCGCAAAGTCAAAGCGGTGCCGATCTTCAGAGCCTTTCTCGGGGCAGGGAAATAGCGGAAATATATCCAAACAAATGCCCCATTCCGCATGGATATCCACGTATTCATGCGGCAAAGATGTACTACTCGTCACGCCAATACGTTGCCATGGGATGAAATTGCAAGGATTGTCCTCGTGAACTTGCAGGTAAAACCCATCAGAAAGCTCCGTACGACACAACTCGCGAAAACGCATATAATCTTCGGCGGGCATAAGAACATCAATGTCGTCATCCCACGGAATGAAACCTTTGTGGCGAATCGCCCCCAAAAGAGACCCATACGCAAGCCACCAGGTCAAACCGTTCTCTTCGCAAATTCGCTTGAATTCATGAAGGATACCCATTTGAAAGAGCTGGAAATCGCGCAGGGCGACCCTGTTATTCGTGCATCCATTTTGATGCTGGCCAGGCATAGAGCCTCCCATTCAATCTTTGCCATCAATCAGTCAATCGAGGCTATATTATACGCATGCCGCGAGTCCAGATAAGCCCACAGGCAATGTCCCACGAAACGCAAACACATGCGTCTGAGACTCTACGACAAATTCATAAAACAATTTGCCCGCAAATCATGCGCAACTAATATCATTTATCTATGCGTCTTCGCATGCAAGCCACCACAACGATCGAAAGCTTATCCCAGGAGATGACCATGAAAAAAATCACCCTCGAGGAGTCGAAGCGACTCCAACTTGATATTCTTGATGCCTTTGATGCATTTTGCCAAAAAAACGAACTGCGCTACATGCTTGCGTACGGAACCTTGCTAGGAGCCGTACGCCACAAGGGCTTTATTCCGTGGGATGACGATATCGACCTCTATATGCCCATCGAGGACTACCGTAGAATGGCCGATATTCTCAATCAGAAACAAAACAACGGACTGTGCGGCTGCGCTTCCAAACCGGTAATTAAAAAACGCATCACGGTATATCGAATATACAATCAGGTTCGTGGATTCTCCCGGTCCTCCCTGTGTCAGGATTTTCACCTGTCCGAATGATTGGAATGCCTGAATAATGTTAACAACCAGTGTGTAGAACATGATCGGAGAAAGCCCCGGCAGTGTCAGCTTAAAAAATTTCTGTACTGCATTCGCTCCATCTACAGAAGCACGCTCATAAATCGAATCATCAATGTTTCCAAGTCCCGCCGAAAAATACAGGAAATTGATGCCACTGTTCAGCCATGCCGTAAGGACAGCCACACAGATCAGCGCATATTTCGGATCACTGACCCAGTTAATGCTCACATGCAGCAATTTGTTTACGATACCGATCGTGGGATTTAAAATAATCTTGAAAATCATGGCGCCTGAGCTCGATGCTACTGCCATTGGGAGTGCATAGGAAGTACTGAATACCCGGATTCCCGGGAAAGCCTTGCTGCAAAGAACTGCTCCCAGAAGGCCAAGCGCCATACTTCCGACTACAACAATCGCCACAAATTCCAGTGTAACCCAGAGACTGTTGTAAAAGGATGGATTCGATAATAAGCTTTTATAGTTATCCAGTCCCACATACAATTTCGCTTCTCCAAGCTTGTTTGTCTTATACAGACTCAGATAAATGGTTTTAAAAAACGGATAAAACAGAAAGATGCTAAAGATCACCATACTCGGGATTAGATACATATAAACTTCTGCTTTTTTACACTTTTCGATTACTTTTTTCACTTCTTGCTCCTTCTTATGCTGTTGCACGTTCTTCTTTTTCAACCGGCAGAGATAAAATATTTTCTTCTGTAAACGGATCAAAGATCTGTGCTTTCTCCATATCTGCATACAATGTAATGCTTTCCTTTACAGTAACCGGCACCTCGGAAGGCACTCTTGCTGTAATCAGATTTTTTCCGGTATTCATATGCAGATACGCTTCTGCACCGATCATCTCCCGCAGGTCAACAAATGCCTTCAACTGATTCTCTTCGTAACAGATCCGATGTGCGGAAGCGGTTGTTTCGTCCTGTAAATCCTCCGGTCTCAGACCTAAAATCACCATTTTTCCGAGATAAGCGCGACGAAGCACCATTTCGTTCTCTCCTCTGGCACGAAGGGTAACTCCTCCGTCTGCCTCCAGATAAACCGCTCCGTTTCTTTCCATCACCATCGTTTCCATAAAATTCATACTCGGAGCTCCGATAAAACCAGCCACAAATTTGTTTGTCGGATGGCGGTAAATCCGCTCCGGTGTATCCGCCTGCTGCACAACACCGTCTTTCATAACAATAATTTTTGTACCAAGCGTCATCGCCTCCGTCTGGTCATGTGTAACATAAATCACCGTCGTTTTCAGTTCCTTATGTAATTTTGCCAGCTCCACCCGCATCTGTGCCCGCAGCTTCGCATCCAGGTTCGAAAGCGGCTCATCCATTAAAAATGCTTTCGGCCGTCTCATAATTGCACTTCCAATCGCAACTCTTTGTTTCTGACCGCCGGAAAGTGCTGCCGGTCTCCGGTCAAGTAAATGCTCAATTCCAAGCATTTTAGCTGCTTCATGTACCTTTTTATCAACTTCATCCTTGGGCTGTTTCCGGATTTTCATAGAAAACGCCATGTTTTCATATACCGTCATATTCGGATAAAGCGCGTAGTTCTGAAATACCATCGAAAGATCGCGATCCTTTGCTTCTACATAATTACAAAGCTGTCCATCGATCCAGAGCTCCCCGCTCGTAATCTCCTCAAGACCGGCAATCATCCGAAGCGTCGTCGATTTTCCGCAGCCGGAAGGTCCAACAAAAATCACAAACTCCCGATCCGGTATTTCAAGCGAAAAATCCTGAACCGCATAATGTTCCTTATCATAAGATTTACAGACATTCTTCAACACAATATTTGACATTCGTTTTTCTTCCTCCTCGTCTTGTCGAGATTCATTATACCTTTCCTTCCGTAAAGCCCACTACCACCGCTTTGTAAAATACCCGTTAATAAAATAACCGGCTACTTTACAAAAATCTTTTACATTTTCTCTCATCTCCGTCTCCATCCCCTTCTTTTCCAGCCATTTTTCCAGATCACTCTTTGTAAAATCCCCGAAAATCACCCGCAAAACCAATTTTCAAAACGAGTTCTGAATAGCCATTCTTTTTCCCAATACCAGACAGATTATTTTTGACACAAAAAAACGCCGCAACTCTCAAAGCTGCAGCGCTTTCTCATCATAACATACCATATTCTTCTTTCATGTCAACGCAGTGGGCGCTCCCGCTCCCACA
>OLQG01000022.1_pt1 | contig 124447 bp, 117 predicted proteins | sample 1672221 | NCBI WGS metagenome assembly OLQG01 (sample SAMEA3136660, study PRJEB25190) | human gut metagenome | biome: human gut; feature: human-associated habitat; material: faeces | place: Austria | collected 2013
CAGCCGATACATATACTCGAACTGTTCTTCTACTTCCGAAGTCCACGCAGCATTGCTTTTAGTAGAAATCTATCACAATCATAAACGAGTTCCTCTTCAAGAACTTTACGAAAGGGCCATGGCAAAAGCTAAATGCCGCTCTGCTTGATTTTTCTGCCTGTCTGTATCATACTGAACTTATTAACAGACAGGGAGGAATTTAAACCATGGATGCAAAGCTTATAGAGGAACTCAGACAAAAATACAGCAAGAATCCTCCAGAGGGAATGACATCCAATCTGATCAAAAACATGACAGACTCTGACCTTTTGGATATGCACTATTTTCTTACCGAGGATGATGACCTCGATGACGATGAATTTGAAGAAGGTTTTTACATCGACTTCTTTTAATCTATCGTCTGTTTTCTATGCCCGCTTTTGTGCGGGCTCTTTTTATCAAGAGTTCGACGAATGTCGAACTTTCCTATTATATAAAAAGAAAAAGCCGCTGACACGTTATCTTCTAACGCATCAACAGCTTCTGTCTTGCTTTGTTTCAGTGTATTATTCGGTTTTGCAAAGGTTTATTTGCTTTCAGCATTCTCCCTGATACGGTAATAATCATCCATATCAATGCCTATTTTTACCTTGGCATCTGGTTTTCGTTTGCCCAAAAGGCACACAGTTTCAACGGTATTACCAGATTCCAACAAAATACTTTATTGATCTAGGATTTCACAAACTAATCGACCTATAACTCGTATTAAATCCTTTGTCATCCAAATTAATAGTTGTGTGTTTTATACTCTCTTGCTTAAATTCGTAATCGACATACCAGCCTAAAAATCATCTCCAGAAAAATGTATAAACAACTTCTTCTTTACTCGGCATAACTGATTCAGATGGCAGTTCTTTACTAAAACACTCTAAATATAGTTTCCGCATCAAACACAGCCATTCCTCTAGTTCCTTCTTATCTATGTGATTCATTACAGAAGTCGGATCAACCCGGACATATGACATAACACTCTTTTTATCTAAATGTGCAAAAAATTTATCCCGATATATCCGAATCACTCTAACCATCACACTGTTGTCCAGTTTATAACGTATTTCCTGGATAGTATTTAATATTTCTTTATTGCTACGAAATAACTGCTCAACCTGATTTGTGGCTTTGAACAAAGAATATTCTTTACTGTCGGCAAAAATCTTGTTTAATCCCAAAACTACTCTGTACACTAACGATTCATATAGCGTAGTCCTTACAGTGGAATACTCCGGTACATCTTTGTCATGTACTCTTTTATTCCATTCCTTATCTACAATGTTAAAAATATATATTGCAGTCTGGATGTCTCTTAATTCATTAAACAAAAGATTTATATGCACATCCAGCCATTCATTATTGCTTGCAAATTCGTAATCATAATTTGGATTATCGCGTTCAAATTTAAAATTATTATCCATTTTTCTCAATTATAATTTTTCTCTGACATTTAAGTTACTAAAATTCAGTCTGTTTTTCTTCTATTTTTCTTCCAATTTCGGCAAATTATTTAAGTTTACCGTTTGCAATGTTTGCAATTGCTGCACTGCCAACTGTCGAAGCAATTCCATCCGCTCTTTCTGATTCTTTTCCTGATTAATTAAAATCGCATTATAACTTTCCAGATTCGCAAGTACCAGTAATTGATTCAGCGTTGCTGCGTCTCGCATATTCCCTTTCACTGTTGGATTTTCATCTTTCCATTGCTTCGCAGTCTTTCCAAACAAAACAACATTCAACATATCCGCTTCATTCGCATAAGTATACACTATCTGTGCGGGCGTTAATTCTGGGGGAATGAGGTTTTCTTTAATTGCATCTGTATGTATCCTGTAATTCAACTTAGAAATTTCTCTATTCAAATTCCAATTCAAAGATAAGCGACTGTTTTCGTCTGTCTTTAGACGCCTATAGTCTTTCATAATATAAAGCTGAAACTCAGGAGAAATCCATGTTGCAAAAGACATAGCGATGTCGCTATGGGCATACGTTCCTCCATAACGCCCTGCCTTAGAAACAATACCGATGGCGCCTGTCGCTTCGATCCATTTCTTAGGTGACATTGTAAAAGCATTCGCGCCAGCCTGTTTTCTAAACCCCTCGAATTCGAGGGGTTTAAAATCTGGATTATGCAGCCTTTCCCAGAGACCTAAAAATTCTATCACATCCCGATTTCTCATCCAGTTTTGAATAACTGCTGTCGGATCATCGCTCTTATATCGGGCAATATCCGTCAAGGAAATAAATTCATTTTCAAAATCCTGCGTATAAATTCCAATATCAACTCCAGCCGCATGAATTGTATCTTTAATTATTTTCCCCATTGTACCTCCCATAAGCAAATCATAACATTTTGAAACACCGTATCTTTTTCCCTTTAAGAGAAATCTACTGAGTAACTATCTTCATCTTCCCACATTTCCCGATATGCTTCAATATAATTCCTAATACAACCGGGATATACGTCCAAATACTTTCTACATACCCATTTGTACAATCCCAGGATTTTTTCATCACACGCAAAGTCTAGTAAATAATCTAACAAATGTGACAATTCATCTTCCGATACAGTTCTGCTGCACACATCTTCAACTAACGGCAAATAAACCTCATAAGCTTTCTGATGTAATTGAACTATCCGCTCTGCAAACCGGCAAATATTTTCATCCATTAGATTTCCTCAAAATACTTAAGTGCCTCCGTTATCGCTTCCACCTTTTCTTTCGGCGGACGTTTCCTCAGCTGTTTCAATTCCTCTGTCGCATTAGGCGCATCATACATTGTCAGTCCCAAAGACCTTTTTACCTCCGCAATATAAGCGGTATGTACCTTAAACCCATACTTCTTCTCTACATATTCCTGTATCATTTTATATGTAATTTTCGGTTTCGGTTGATATTTCTTTGCTCGCTCTGCAATCGCATCCAACGATATTTTATCATCGCCTTCTCCAAATTCCACTTTTACATTGATAACACTGTCTGGTGATTTGTGGGACAGAAGCACGATACTTTCCACATGAACCGACATCGGAAACATATCTGTCGCCTTCACTTTCCTGATCTCATACCCGTTCTCCCGCAGATACTTCACATCTCGTGCCAGTGTTGCAGAATCGCAGCTCACATATACAATCCTCTCCGGCTCCATCTGAACCATGGTATCAAGTACACTCTGTTCGCATCCTTTTCGTGGCGGATCGACTACGATCACATCTGCGTGCGCATGTTCTCCCGGGTGCTCTTTGGTATAATCCGCATAGTATCCCGGCAGCACTTCTTCTGCCTTACCCACGAAAAATTCAGCATTAGGCAGCGCATTGATCTCTGCATTCTTTTTCGCATCGTCAATTGCCTGCGGAATGATCTCTACACCATAGACCTGTTCCGCTTTCTGTGCAAGGAAGAGAGAAATGGTTCCGATTCCACAGTACAGATCCCACACGGTCTCGTGACCGGTAAGTCCTGCATATTCTAATGCGGTTCCATACAGCACCTCGGTCTGCACCGGATTCACCTGATAAAAAGAAAGCGGTGATATCTGGAACTTTACTTCTCCGATATAATCTGTAATATACATCTGCCCCCACAGAAGCTGGATCTTCGTTCCCATGATGACATTCGTCTTCTCGCGGTTGATGCTGCAGGTAATACTCGTCATCCCCGGTATTTTTGTAAGCCTCTCCACCAGCTTCTCACTGTGTGGAAGTGTCTTTCCATTGATAACGAGGCAGACCATGATCTCGCCTGTACGGAATCCATAACGGATCAGTACATGGCGCACCAGTCCACTGTGATTTTCTTCATTATATGGTTCGATATGTTCCACCTGCATAAATTCCAGAATTGCGTCCAAGATTTCTTTATTCTCTTTTACCCCCAGTACGCAGTCACGCTCCGGCACCGGAATGATCTGGTGTGTCCTGCCTGCATAGAATCCGGCAGTCAGCTTTCCATCACGGTCTCTGCCAATCGGAAACTGTGCTTTATTGCGATAACGGAACGGCTCTTTCATTCCTGCTGCCGGTTCCATAATCTCATCCAAAAGTTCCTCTGGAATACCGCCCAGTCGGATCAGATTGTTGCGCACCTTGTTATGCTTAAATTCCAGCTGTTTCTCATAGTTCAATGCCTGTATCTGACAGCCTCCGCATTGTCTCGCCACCGGACAGACAGGCTCTACTCTATCTTTTGATGGCTGCAATATCTTCATCAGGCGTGCATAACCATAATGCTTCTTCGCCTTCATGACCTTCACTTCTGCCACATCACCAATAACCGCATCCTTCACAAACAGCGTATAGCCGTCTACCTTACCGATGCCTTCGCCGCCGACACCCATATCTTCAATTGTAACTGTTGTCAGATCATTTTTCTTCATACTCATCGTCTATTTATATACTCTTATCCGTCTACTTTTCCAGACTGCTCTTTCTGAGATTTGTCTCAAACAGTCGGTTATATCCAGTCCATTCTTTATCTTTCATATTCTTGCTGTCTTTGAAGATCTCAGTCAGCGTCTCCATCTTGGCATCTGCACAGTCTGCAAAGTTTAGGGCAAACGCTTCCGGCAATGCCGGTTTCTTCGGCGAGCCATACTCCAATTCTCCATGATGTGAGATGATGCAGTGCTTCAGTTCATTGGCCAGCTTCTCCGGAAAATCCGGGATCTCACGAATCGCATCATTTACCATCTCCACGCCAATCACAATATGTCCTAATAACTGTCCTTCATCCGTATAATCATTCTTTGGAAATGCAGACAGCTCTTTCACTTTGCCGATATCATGACACATTGCTGCGGTATACAGCAGATCACGATTCAGGATTGGATATGCGCCAACCATGTATTCACACATCTTCACAACACTTAATGTATGTTCCAGAAGTCCTCCTGCGAATCCGTGATGCACACTCTTCGCTGCGGAATGTCCCTTAAACACCTTTACAAATTCCTGATTATTTACGAAATAATACTCCACCACCTGTTTCAGATAAGTGTTGCCGATCTGTTTCCCGTAATTCAGAAGTTCCTGGTACATGGTGTCTTCATTCTTCTCAGTCGTCGGCATGTAATCTGCCGGATTATATTCATCCTCATATGCCTTGCGGATCTGACGGATATTCAACTGAAGGGCATTATTATAGCTGGTCACTTCACCGAACACCTCGATAAAGTCCAGCTCATCATAATCTGCGATCCCACTTGAATTCGGATCCCACACCTTACCATCCAGCGTGCCGGTCTTATCCTGCAAGATCAGATTGTCATATGGCTTGCCATTTCTCGTCTCCGCCGAACGCTTCCCTTTACACAAATACACATTACGAATTGTCTCGCCCTCACAGAGGGTATTGATATATCTCATGATAAATTCTCTCTTTCTATTATGTTCTTCTAATTTTATAAATGCTCATAACAGGTCTCATCTGAAGCTTCCTACAGTCACATTATACTGCACATCCACATAACCATCGGTTCCCTTCCGCATTCCCTTCACACGAATGCTGTCACCGGTCTTCTGCTTCATCAGCACTGTATGATATGCCGACAATGTTGTCACCGCTGTCTTAGCAACTTCCGTGATCACATCGCCGCTCTGGATACCTGCTTCCATAGCCGGTGAATCTGCTTCCACTTTCTGCACATACACACCTCGTGGTATTCCCTGGTCACTGGCAATTTCCTCCGTAACAGACACGCCGGTAATTCCAAGATACGGTACCGTCTCACCATTTGACAGACATTCGATCATCGCTTTCAGATCCGAAATCCCATACGCTGTTACCGTTGCCATATCTTCATCTCTGGCTGCTGCATCGATCATGCCAACGACCTCGCCGTTTACGTTAAATAATGCACCTGTTCCATCCGATGTACCGGAAATGTCAGTGCCGATTACCTGGTATTCCCCATCGGTACGGTTCTTTTCTGTACCGGATGACGCAATAACTCCATAACCGATAGAATCTCCATAACCAAACGGATCACCCATAGCAATAACCGTATTCCCCTGTTCCGCAGTTCCTGTACGTCCAAGAGTAGCCACCTGTATCTTCTCCGCCGTAGACGCCGCAAGACTGCTCTTATGCACTGCATACACAGCATATCCAAGTGTTCCGTCGCTCTGCTTCACACCTGCCTCATAACTTCTGCCGTCTGCAAATGTCACTTCTACAGCTTCTTCCCCCTGACATACTCTGTTGCTTCCAAAGACCAGGTATTCCTGACCATTATCCGCTATGATCACGCCAGTTACGCTATCCGTACCCGCCGCATCTGTCTCATCTGCTCCTGTTATATTCTCCGCATCAACGGTGTCATCTGCAGCTACCGATATTCTGGCCATGCTGTATTTTGCCTTGTCAGCGATCTCTGTCAGGGCTGCACTCATCTCCCGGTAATGATCCATGCTCACTACAAGTGACTGTTCCTCCTCAGCTGTGGCTGTATTCCCTTCATCTTCCTCTTCTTCCGGAATTGTTATCTCATCAGGATCTCCAAGCATCAGATCTTCTGCCCATGGTTTTAGCGCAAAAAAACCAAGACTGGCCGCCATACCAAATACCAGTCCCAGAGCTGCACACTTTATGATCGTACTTTTTCCGATTCTGCCCCGCTTCTTCTCGTCCTTCAAGGTCTCCTGCAGAAACTCATATTCTTCATGTTCTGTCCCGGATTCACCATCTCTGTCTCGCGGATCACCGTGGTTCTCCATGCTGTTCGTCTCCTTTAACAATTCTGCTATCAGTATACAATATTGCAGAATAATGTTCAATATTTATCCTTTTCTTTAAACCTCAAATACGTTAGAATAAAAAGGAATTAACAGGAGATGTAATATGAATAAGAAAACACTTACCAAACTGGAATTTTATAAAATCACAGAGCTTCTCATGAATGAAGCCACCACACCGGGTGGGCAGCGCAAATGCCGCAATCTCAAGCCTTCTACAGATCTGACGAAGATTGAGTCCATGCAGGAAGAGACCGCCGCTGCATTTACCCGTATTGTTAAAAAAGGACATCTGTCTTTCAGTGGATGCTATCCGATCGAAGAATCTATGAAACGCCTGGAAGTCGGAGCTGCATTAAATGCTGCCGAGCTTCTACGTATCGCCAAGGTGCTTACCGCAGCCGGAAGAGCCAAAGCCTATGGACGTCATGAGACCATCGAAGAACTTGCCGACTGTCTGGACAGTTATTTTGATATGCTGGAACCGGTATCTCTTCTTTCTACCGAGATTGACCGTTGTATCATCAGCGAAGACGAGATCAGTGACGATGCCAGCAGCACGCTGAAGCAGATCCGCCGTCAGATCAGCGCAATGAATGACCGTGTACACTCTACATTGACCGGTATGGTCAATGGTCCACTCCGCACTTATCTGCAGGACGCTATTATTACCATGCGTGGTGACCGTTACTGTATCCCGGTCAAAGCCGAATACAGATCTAAGGTGTCCGGCATGATTCATGATCAGTCTGCTACCGGTTCTACACTTTTTATCGAACCTATGGCAGTTGTAAAGCTGAATAATGATCTGAAAGAATTATATGGCAAAGAACAGGAAGAGATCCAGGTGATACTTGCCCGGCTTAGTTCTGATGCCGCTGATTATATGGAAGAGATCCGCACCGACTATAAGGTCATGACCGAACTGGATTTCATTTTTGCAAGAGGAAGCCTGGCACTTTCCATGAATGCCAGCCGACCGGTCTTTAATAACGAACGACGCATTCTGATCCGGGAAGGTCGCCATCCATTGATCGACCGCAAAAAGGTTGTGCCGATCACCATTTCTCTGGGTGACACCTTTGACCTGCTGATCGTAACAGGACCAAACACAGGTGGTAAAACGGTTTCGCTGAAAACGGTCGGACTTTTTACCCTGATGGGACAGGCAGGACTCCACATTCCGGCACTTGATCGCTCAGAACTCGGTATCTTTGAAGATGTCTACGCAGACATCGGTGACGAGCAGAGTATTGAACAGAGCCTCAGTACCTTCTCTTCTCACATGACGAATATTGTTTCATTTTTAAAGAAGATTAAAGACGATTCTCTGGTACTCTTCGACGAACTTGGTGCCGGAACCGATCCTACCGAAGGCGCTGCTCTTGCCATCGCGATTCTGAGTCATTTACATGCTCAGGGCATCCGCACCATGGCGACCACTCACTACAGTGAACTGAAGATTTTTGCGCTCGAGACACCGGGCGTAGAAAATGCGAGCTGCGAGTTCGACGTTGCAACGCTCCGGCCAACTTACCGTCTGCTGATCGGTATTCCGGGAAAGAGTAATGCATTTGCCATTTCCAAAAAGCTGGGACTTCCGGACTATATTATCGAAGATGCCAGAGCGCATCTGTCCAGCGAAGCAGAATCCTTTGAGGATGTCTTGACGGATTTGGAAGCCAACCGCCGATTAATCGAAAAAGAAAAAGAAGAAATTGCATCTTACAAAAGGGAGCTGGAACGCCTGAAGAACGAGACCGCATCCCGCCAGAAGAAGTTAGATGACCAGCGTGACCGCATCATCCGCGAGGCCAACGAAAAGGCTCACGCTATCCTGTTGGATGCCAAAGAGACTGCCGACGAAACCATGAAGAATTTCCGCAAATTCGGCAAGGAGAACATCTCTGCTGCTGAGATGGAAAAAGAACGAGAACGTCTCCGCAAAAAGCTGAAGTCTACCAGCAGCAAGGTAACATTGGAAACTGCCAAACCAAGAAAGAAACATAAGCCTTCTGATTTCAAGCTTGGCGAATCTGTACGGGTTCTCAGCATGAACCTGAACGGTATTATCACTTCTCTTCCGGATGCAAGAGGCAATCTTCATGTTCAGATGGGTATCCTGAATTCGCAGGTACACATGTCCGATCTGGAGATCATCGAAGAGCAGCCTTCTTACTCTGCCAAGGGTCTGCAGCGCACTTCCAAGGGCAAGATGAAAATGAGCAAATCCTTCTCCGTCAGTCCTGAGATCAACCTGTTAGGCAAGACAGTGGATGAAGCAGTCGCAGAACTTGACAAATATCTGGACGATGCCTATATTGCACACCTAAGCCCGGTACGCATCGTACATGGCAAAGGTACCGGCGCACTCCGCAATGGTATCCATGCTTATCTCCGCCGCCAGAAGCATATCAAAGAATTCCATCTGGCTGCATTTGGTGAGGGTGATGCAGGTGTAACAATTGTCGAGTTCAAATAGCGAAGTACTCTGACAACATTTATCATAAACTCAAATAGTGGGGAGAAATAATTATGGTTAGCAAACAGAAAATACTGATCGTTGACGACGATGAAAATATTGCAGAACTGATCTCACTTTATTTAGCAAAAGAATGTTTCGACACCAAGATCGTTCACGACGGAGAAAGTGCTCTGCTCGCATTTGATGCGTGGAATCCGGATCTGATACTTCTGGATCTGATGCTTCCGGGCATTGACGGTTATCAGGTATGCCGTGAGATCCGTGCCCATTCGCAGACACCGATCATCATGCTTTCCGCCAAGGGCGAGGTCTTTGACAAAGTGCTCGGTCTGGAACTGGGAGCCGATGACTATATCATGAAACCATTTGATTCGAAAGAAATGGTCGCCAGAGTCAAGGCCGTACTCCGCAGATATCATCCTGCAAAGCCGGAAATTCCTGCTGACAGCAACAGCAAATGTGTGGAATATCCGGGACTTGTGATCAACCTGACCAACTATTCGGTCCAGGTAGACGGAGAGACCGTAGACATGCCTCCAAAAGAACTGGAGCTTCTCTATTTCCTGGCTTCCTCACCAAATCAGGTATTTACCAGAGAACAACTCCTGGACCACATCTGGGGTTATGAATATGTCGGTGACACTCGTACCGTAGACGTACATATCAAACGTCTCCGCAAAAAGATCAGTGATCACCCATCCTGGAATCTGGGAACCGTATGGGGCATTGGATATAAGTTTGAAGTCAAATAAGGACGCGCGTTATGAATAAAACACCTTCACACACCGGCAGTACGCTGCGATTAAAAATATTGGCAATTTATATCATATTTGGATTTCTGGCAATATTCACTACATCCATTCTGGTATCCGGTTATGCCCTTGATAAGCTCACGGACTATACCGCATCCCGGTTATATAAAAGTGCTAATGTTACCGCATCACAGTATCTGCCCAAATATTTTAATGAAACAATTTCCTTATCGGAAGTCCGCACACAGCTCAGTGGTATCGAATCCTACACGGATGCTGCCGTCTGGCTGGTAGACGCAGAAGGGAATCTGATCTGCAGCAAATCTCCGGATGACTACCCGGATGCGCCAACCGTCATTCCTGACTTTGACCCAACGGAAAATGTCGGAAGTATCTGGCAAAAGGGTGATTATCACGGTTGTTTTACCGAAGATGTTATTACAGTTATTGCTCCTGTCACTCAGGATTTTACAACCAAAGGCTATCTTCTGATCCATCAGAATCTGGACGAGATCAACGCTCTGCAGAATGCGCTGCTCCAGCGTGTATATATTGCCCTGATCATCATCTATCTGTTGTCATTTATGATCTTCCTGGCATTTGAACTGCTGGTACACCGACCACTGGTTGAGATCACCCAGGCGGCTACACAGTATGCATCCGGCAATCTGAACTACGAGATTCCGATCCGCACCAGTGATGAAATGGGATATCTGTCGGCATCACTCAACTATATGTCTTCACAGCTTCGGGATATGGAGAACTATCAGAAGAAGTTCGTGGCCAATGTCTCCCACGATTTCCGTTCCCCTCTCACCTCGATCAAGGGCTACATAGAAGCCATGGCTGATGGTACGATTCCTCCGGAAATGCAGAGCAAGTACCTGAATATTATTTTATTTGAAACAGAACGACTGACAGATCTGACGAGAGATCTTCTGGAGTTAAATGCATTTGACACACAGGAACTTCTGCTGAACCGGGAATCTTTCGATATTCATGATGTGATCCGTTCCACTGCTGCCTCTTTTGAAGGCACATGCACACAGAAGAAGATATCAATCGAACTGGTTCTTGCCACCAGGCATTTGTCCGTATTTGCTGACAAACACAAAATCCAGCAGGTGCTCTACAATTTGATCGACAATGCGATTAAGTTCAGCGATCCGGACTCTATTATTACAGTTGAAACCACCGAACGCGGCGAGAAAGTCTTCGTATCTGTCAAGGATAACGGAGTCGGTATTCCGCGTGATTCGCTGAATAAAATATGGGAACGTTTTTACAAGACAGATTCTTCTCGTGGCAAAGATAAAAAAGGAACCGGACTTGGTCTTTCCATCGTAAAGGAATCCATTCAGGCTCACGGTGAGAATATTAATGTAATCAGTACGGAAGGTGTCGGAAGTGAATTTACCTTCACCCTTCCAAAGAGTAAAGATAGCGCACACTGGTCATAGAAATTATCAATAATTAAGCTTTTAGTATGATAAAAATCAATTGGCTTTTATCCCTCCTAAGAACTATACTAATAATAGTATGAATAAGGAGGTATGTAATATGTCTATTACAGCTGAAACCGCGCAGGCTCATGCAAAGGATCCTGCCGTATTATGTTGCCGTGCAGAGGCTGGTATTACAATTGAGCCAGCTAACCTCGAGGATCCGGCTATTTTTGACGAACTGGTTGATTCAGGTCTTCTGAACCTTGATGGAGTACTTACAATCGGACAGGTACTCGGAGCAACTCTGACTAAGACAAGTGATTCTCTTAGTGCTCTGACTCCTGATAATGTAAAAGGCTACAAAGAAGCCGGCGCAGTAGAAGAAGCTGCTGAAGAAGCACCGGCTGAAGAGTCTGCTCCTGCTGAAGCAGATGCTCCTTCCGTAAGTGGAAGCGTTCAGGGAATGGTTACTACCATCAAAGGTGGAAAAGTAGTCATCTCTATCAAAGAAGGAAAAGATATCTATCTGGAACTTCCTATTTAGTATTATATTAGCTCATTTTAGTTTATTTCACATGTGTAGCAAAAAAGGTGCGGGCAAATGCCGCACCTTTTTCATATCACGCTCTATCTTCATTCTGACCGGTTATATCCGGCTATTTCTCTGCATACAGAATATCTTGTACTGTCCTATCTTCTATATTATCCGGCGTTACCCAGGTATACCCCGTGTTAACATTCGCTTCATTTCCCATATTCAGAACACATCTTGCTTCTGCCACAACCGTTGCATACCCCATACCATATGGATTCTGAACGATCATCCCTGCGATTCTGCCATCTTTCATCGCATCGATCTCTTCCTGATCCGCATCATATCCCATGATTACAACATCCTTCATGTCTTTTCCTTCACATGCTGTCAAAGCCTGCATGGTAGTGTCTCCATTGGTTGCAAAGATACCTTTCACATCCGGATTCATCTCCAGAATATAATTATAAATGTCTTCATCCGTAATCTGTGCGATTGCATCATCGAGTGCCGTCTGCTGTTCCTCATCAAGTTCCTGACCTTCCACTGGCACAATATCAAGCTGCTGTTCTGCGATCGTCTTCTTTATATCATCGATCTGATCCATGTAATATGGACCTGCCACCGACATATTCGGATGATTATTCTGAATCTCTGCAATAAAATTATTTACTCTTTCCTGCGAAGTCAGGGACTTGCTGTCATGAGCGATCACAACAACCTGTCCGGCATCTCCAAGGCTCTCCACCATATGTGTCGCTACTTCTGTGGATGCTTTCGCATTATCCGTCATTACACTGGCCATGATTCCCTGATAATTACCCACAGAGTCAAATGTTATCAGCGGGATTCCGTTCATAGTCGCCAGATCAAACTGCACTTCACAGGACTTGGAATCTACTATTGCGATTGCCAGTGCCGCCGGATATCTGTCCAACTCTTCATCCAGAATACTGACCTGCTCATCCACATCGTCTGACTTACCAGGTCCACTGTATACTACCTTGATCTTATCCGAACCTTCATACCCAAGTTCTTTATTCAGATCAGCAACTGCGTCCTCGGCACCTGCTTTGATCGTTTTCCAATAGGTCTCAGAACTGCCTTTACCAATGATCGACAAATATGTACCTTTTTCCAGCTCTAATCCATCCACATTACCATATGCTGCCGGATCAATCAGATCCAGTTTCGCCTGCTTTGCCTTTTCAGCCTTCTCTTCAGCAGTCTCTTTCTTCTCTCCATTCTGCTGGGTCGAAGATGTATCCGCTTTCTCTGTCTGCGTACTGCATGCACATGTAAGCATTGCCATGCATATACCAAGCGCCGCTACTCTCCATCTCTTTTTCATGCTATCTCTCCCAATAACTATTTCTTCTTAATCTGCCGATGTCGTATAGGTAACTCCTTATTACGTGTATCCTCTGACATCACATAATATGTTATACACCAAAACTGTGAAAAAGTCTTGAAAAATTTCTTAAAAAATTTATTAACATTGACTTTGTATCTGTTTTTAAGCAGGATTTAGCTTGTATATTTCCCTCATTTGTATTATGATTAACTAAAGCTGAGGTATTCAGCCATAATGATTATCACATATTATATAAGGAGGTACTTATCATGGCATACGTAATTAGTGACGAATGTGTTTCTTGTGGTGCTTGTGCAGCTCAGTGTCCTGCAGAAGCTATCAGCGAAGGAGATGCTCATTTCGAAATCAACCCAGATGCATGTCTTGACTGTGGTGCTTGTGCAGATACATGCCCAATGTCAGCTATCTCTGCTGAGTAATTTCGCAAGAATAATAAAGAGTAAAAGCAGCCTGTTCGCAATTGGACAGGCTGTTCTTTTTTTGCCGCAAACCTTCCATTGTCACTTCCTGTCAGCCAAATCTATTATCTTCCCGACTCCCTTTGACAAATGCTTCCGTTTGGACATGTTATACTCTGTCTACATGAACTAAGGGGGGATTATATGGGCAACGTATTAAATACATTAAGCAGCGCAACGAAAGAAGATGCCAAGCTTTATAACTGCATCAAAGAACTATATGACCAGGGTGTGCCGTTTGAAGAGCTGAAAGCTCTGATTCCGGATATGAAACGCACCCGAGAACAACTCCGCATCAAGCGTATGCTGGAAAACAATAATGAAATGCTGGTGTCTATGATTACCAAAGAAATGTCTTTTCTTCTGGATGCCAAAGAACGCCAGCAGGAAGAAGAATTCCGTAAGCTTGACCAATTGATCCGCCAGCAGCAGAATTACCGCAAAAATGCTGCTCACAGCAGTGCTGTAACAAGACTTCGCAGGCTTCTGCTTCCCGGTACATCAATATAGATCATCATTCTTTTACTCGATACAGTACGCAAACGGGGCCATGATTAATCAAACAGTTTTGATTACTAATAAAATCTGTTTGATTAATCATGGCCCCAAAAACATATCTGTTAATTCTTTTCCCAGGTAAGATTGGCAAATTTTGTGTAATCCGGCAGCCATGCCAGATTCACTGTACCAATCGGACCATTTCTCTGTTTAGCGATGATGATCTCCGCCTGATTCGGTGTCTCTGTATCCTTATTATAATAATCATCACGATAAATAAACATTACCACATCGGCATCCTGCTCGATGGCTCCTGACTCTCTAAGGTCAGAAAGCATCGGCCGGTGATCCGGTCTCTGCTCCACTGCCCGGCTCAACTGCGACAATGCAATGACCGGCACATTCAACTCTCTCGCCACTGCTTTCAGTGAACGAGAAATATCCGAGATCTCCTGCTGTCTGGAATCACTTCTACCGCCAATACTGCCACTCATCAACTGCAAGTAGTCGATAATGATCAGGTCAAGGCCGTGCTCCAGCTTGAACTTACGACATTTGGAACGAAGTTCTGTAACTGAAATACTTGGTGTGTCATCGATGATCAAATGTGACTTACCGATGATTCCGGCACTCTCGATCAATTTCTCCCAATCGGCATCTTTCAGATTACCCGTTCTGAGACTCTGAGAATCCACCTGTGATTCCAATGAAAACAGACGGTTCACCAACTGTTCCTTTGACATCTCAAGACTGAATACAGCTACATATCTATCGCTCTTGAATGCCACATGCTGGGCGATATTCAGAACGAACGCAGTCTTACCCATAGATGGACGCGCCGCCACAAGAATCAGGTCTGACGGCTGCAATCCGGATAATTTGTAATCCAGATCCAGGAAACCTGTTGGAATACCCGTTACCGTTCCTTTATTTTTAGATGCTTTTTCAATCTTCTCTAATGCATTAAGTACAACGTCCTTAATCGGGACAAAATCGCCTGCATTACGATTCTGCAGCAGTTCAAACACCTTTTTCTCAGTCATTTCCAAAATCTCTTCCATCGGCTGAGAAGACACATAACAGGTATTAGCTATCTCTTCATTTAACTTGATCAGCTTACGCAGGACCGATTTCTCATATACGATCTGCGCATAGTATCTTACATTGGCAGAAGTCGGCACAGCTGCCACCAGCTCGCGGACAAATTCCAGACTAGATATCTCTTCCGGTACATCCTTTTCTTTCAGGCGTTCCTGAAGTGTGATCAGATCTGCCGGCTTGCCTTCATTAAAAAGTTCTACCATGGATTCAAAGATCACACCATATGAAGTTTGATAAAAATCCTGCCCTGTAATGATCTCTGACGCTGTCAGAATAGCCTCTTTGTCCATCAGCATGGCTCCGACTACTGACTGCTCTGCCTCAATACTGTGAGGCAGCACCCGCTTAATCAGCGCTTCCTCCATGGCGACCTCCCTACTCTTCTACAACGTGTACTTTCAGTTCTGTAGTTACCTTTGGATGAAGCTTAATCGGTACATTGTGTACGCCAAGGCTCTTGATCTGTTCTTTTAACTGAATCTTCTTCTTATCGATCTTCAGACCGAGCTGCTCCTCAGCCGCCTGCGCAATCTCTTTGGAAGACACGGAACCAAATACCTTACCGCCCTCACCGGTCTTAATAGACACTTCAATCTTGCCTTTAGCAAGCTGTTCTCCCAGTTCTTTTGCTGCTTCCAGATTCTCCTGTGCCACTTTATCTGCATTAGCCTTCTGAAGCTTCAGATCATTCATATTCTTGCCATTAGCTTCAATGCCTTTCTTCGTTTTCAGAAGAAAATTCCTCGCATATCCATCATTTACATTTACTACATCTCCTTTTTTGCCAAGAGACTTTACATCCTCTAATAAGATTACTTTCATTTTATATATCTCCTTCCTCGATCATTCTGTCAATCTGCGCTTTCACACAGTTCACCGCCTCTTCCATATTCGTGTGGTCAAACTGTGTACCGGAGGCATTCATGTGACCTCCACCGCCCAGACGTTCCATAATGATCTGTACATTTACTTCATCAATGGAGCGTGCACTCACATAGATACGTCCCTGGTATACCGTCAATACAAATGAAGCGCGGATACCTTCAATATCCAGCAGTTCATTAGCCGCCTGTGCCCCAATAATCGTCGGGCTGTCCACCCGCAGATTCTGACCCCTGGCGATTGCAAACTGCTGACGATATACTTCTGCATTACTGATAATCGATGCCTTAGCCCGATAAGAATCCATATCATCCCGGAATATCTTGCGGACATATGGAATATCTGCCCCACATCTTCTCAAAAATGCTGCCGCCTCAAAGGTTCGTACACCGGTACGGTTCGTGAAATTATTCGTATCGATCATCATACCCGCATACATACTACTTGCTTCCAGCGGCGGGATCTTTACATCCTCATCGATATACTGCAGGATCTCAGATACCATCTCACATGCAGATGATGCATATGGCTCAATATATGACAGCATGGCATTATCAATATTATCACTGCTCTGTCTGTGATGATCCAGCACTACAATGGTCTTCGTCATCTGCAGCAGTTCCGGGCACTCCGTCATCTGCGGACGATTCGTATCTACGACGATGACCATCGAATTATTATTCATCAGATCCTTTGCTTCCGATGAACTGATAAACATATCTTCCGGATAATCCGGGTTGTTAATATAGTCTTCATACACGGAACGAATTGAATTCGTCGGCTTATTCAATACGATATGTGCTTTCTTACCAATTGCCTCTGCTGCACGATAAATACCAATCGCTGCTCCCAGCGAATCTACATCTGTCATCGTATGTCCCATAACCAGAACATTTCCACTGGTCATCATATACTCACGAAGAGCTTCCGCCTTAACACGCGCCTTAACACGCGTGTTCTTATAGCTCATTTCCCGCTTGCCACCATAATAGGTAATACCGTTACAATCCTTGATAACTGCCTGATCGCCACCTCTGGCAAGTGCCTGATCGATAGCCACACGGGCGTAGTTATAACTCTGTGAATAAGAGTCGCTGCTGAGTCCCAGACCCATACTGAGTGTAGCCGGAATCTTGTTGCCCACACTGACCGACTTCACATCTTCCAGCAATGAGAAACGATCTTCTTCCAGTTTCTTGAAATCTTTCTTCTTCACTACAACAAAATACTTATCTGTCTCGACCTTTTTGACAATACCATTAACCTTCATGAAATACTGGTTAATCTTTCGATCGATCAGTGCCAGCAACAGACTCTGACGAACCTCTTCCACACTCTCGATCACTTCGTCATAATTGTCAATATAAAGCATACCGGCAACCAGTCTCTGTTCTTCATTGGCACGGATATATTCATTACGTTCCGTTACATCCTGCATATGCACTGCAATAAAGTACTCCTGCTCTTTCGGCATCTCCATCAACTGCTCAGAATCGCTAAATCCTTTTACAGATATCTTTCTTAGCTCTGCAAGATATTCTCTGTCCTCATAGCGCACCTCGCGCTGTACTTTCTGGTCTTCTTTTTTGGGAAACAGACTGCGGTTGATCTCTGGAATATACTTTGCAAGGCTTCCAGACACTTTACCTTCTCCCTCAAAGATCGCATTAAATTCATCATTCACCCACAGGATCCTGCCATCTTCCATCAGCAGCGCATATGGTACTGACAATTCCTTCAGCAACGTATTCTGTACAACACCATACTGTGCCGAGAACTCTACCAGATCTCGAAGGATCACCGCCCGGTTAAAAAAATACAATGCTCCTACGATCAACATATAAATCAGAACAAAGATCAGCATGATAAATCCCGCTCTGTGATCAATCTTATAGATCCATACATTCATTGCCAGAAGAAGTACCGACATGATTGCCGGCCACTGCATATATAACTTCAACTGTCCTTTCAGCTGTATGTCCCGTTTGTCCTTCATGATGACTCCTCCATCGGCACACAATCGCATACGCGCGCCCTTTCTGGGCATGTGACTCCACTATGCGTACATTATACTACCTTTTTCAGGGAATGGAAACTATATATTTACGCAAAAAAGTCATTTATACAATATTGTCAACACATCTCGTAAGCCTTGAATAATCCTGGTGATGCAAGAAAGCCCTCAGGCTCAACCGTACCTGAAGGCTTTCCATAATCCTTTTAAACTTACTCTTTCTTACTCTCTGTTAAGTATCTGCTCTCTTACGTAATCGATACTTCCAGCGGACATACTAAACTCATCCAGACCAAGATCCAGAAGGAGTTCGACTGCTTTCTGATCACCAGCCATCTCACCACACATACCGACTTTGATGCCTTTTTTGTGTCCTGCCTCAATTACCTGCTTAATTGCACGTACAACAGCCGGATTGAAGTAATCGTACATCTTGGCAATCTTCTTATTACCGCGGTCAACAACCAGAATGTACTGTGTCAGATCGTTCGTTCCGATACTGAAGAAATCAGCCTCTTTTGCGAATTCATCTGCAAGCATTACACTGGCAGGTGTCTCGATCATCATACCCATCTCGATATTCTTATCGTAAGCCTGTCCTCTTTCGTCAAGCTCTTTCATACATTCTTTCACAAGTGCCTTAGCATTCTTAAGCTCTTCCATAGCAATGATCATTGGGAACATGATTCTCACATGACCAAATGCACTTGCGCGCAGGATAGCTCTCAGCTGTTCTTTGAACATATCCTTCATGTCCAGAGAAATACGGATTGCTCTCCATCCAAGGAATGGATTCTCCTCTTTTTCAAATTCATAATAAGACAGTTCTTTGTCTCCACCGATATCCAGTGTACGGATTGTCAGTTCCTGAGACGCAAGCTCTGCTGCCTCTTTGTATACCACAAACTGCTCTTCCTCTGTCGGGAAGTGTGTATTCTGCATGTAAAGGAACTCACTACGGAACAGACCTACACCATCAATATTCATCGGAAGTGCATTTCTGATATCCTGTACATTACCAACGTTAGCACACAGATAGATTCTCTTGCCGTCCTTGGTAACTGCCGGAGTACTTCTCAGGCCTTCCAGACGTGCTCTTTCCTGCTCATAAGCAGCTTTCTTGTCCAGATATTCCTTCTCTGTATCCTCGTCAGGTTTCACAACAATAATACCCTCTCCGGCATCCATACAGATGTACTCTCCATCGTCTACCTTAGAAAGGATACCCTTTACACCTACCAGTGTCGGGATTCCAAGACTCTTGGCAATGATAGATACGTGGCTTGTAACACCGCCTTCTTCTGTGATGATACCTTTAACCAGTGCCGGATTGATCTTAACTGTATCAGACGGATACATATCCTTCGCCATAACGACTACAGGCTCAGTCAAAACTCCCAGATCCGGAAGCTTAACGCCCTTAACTACTGCCATCATACGCTTACCAATATCACGTACGTCTGCAGCTCTTTCTTTCATGTACTCGTCATCCATAGATGCAAAAATCATAGCAAACTCATCAATTGTGTTGCTGATTGCCTGCTCTACATTAGACTTGCTGTCCTTGATCTTGCTCTCAACGCCATCCTGAAGCATAAAGTCGTTCGCAATTTCCAGATGTGCCGCAAAGATCTCATTCTTTTCAGCAAGCTGACCAAGTTCTTCTACAACAGCATTCTTAGCTGTCTCGAACTTCTCAATCTCAGCCTGAACCTGATCATCAGCGATCGTACCGGTTGCCGGAGTCAGATCTGGCTCAAGATACATATATACTTTTTCAACAACGATGCCTCGGGACGCTGTCTTCTCAACACGAATCTGTTCCATATATTACTCTCCCAGTCCACTTTCAATAGCTTCTACTACAGTCTTGAGTGCTTCTGCTTCATCTTCACCATCACACTCAACTGTGATTTCTGTTCCACATTTGATAGCTGCAGACATGAGGTTCAGAACGCTCTTAGCCTGAAGTCTCTTCTCACCTGCCACAAGAATAATGCTACTCTTGAACGGAGCTGCTGTCTTTGCTAATGTTGCTGCTGGTCTAGCGTGGATTCCTGTTGGATTTGAAACTGTTACTTTCTGAGATACCATAATATCTTCCTCCCTTATTGATTGTTATATTTAATAAATAATAGTGTATACTTCCAGTCATAACTATACACATTGCTAATTGTTAGTATAACCTTTTCACGAATACTTGTCAAATTATTCTAGGCAAAATATTAGTCAAATATCTCCATCATACACTCTTCCTCAAACTGTCTGGAATAAAGGTTATAATAATGTCCTTTTCTGCCAATCAATTCCCGATGTTTTCCCTGTTCTATGATCTTTCCATCCTTCATTACCAGGATCAGGTCTGCATTGCGCACCGTTGACAGTCTGTGTGCGATCATAAATGATGTATGCCCTGCCAGCAGTTCATCCGTTGCCTTCTGAATCAGCTGTTCTGTCCAGGTATCAATCGAAGACGTCGCCTCGTCCAGGACAAAGATCGCAGGCTTTGCAAGAATCGCTCTGGCAAATGAGATCAGCTGCTTTTCTCCGGTAGAAAGACGGTCGCCACCTTCGCCAACATCCGTATCATAGCCCTGCTCCATACGGTCAATCACCTGATCTGCTGATACCCGTCTTGCGGCTTCTTCGACTTCCGCATCCGTAGCATCCAGTCTCCCATATCGTATATTTTCCCGTATCGTGCCGGAGAACAGGTGCGGATTCTGCAGCACATATCCGATCTGACTGTGCAGCCAGAGCTGGGAACGTTTCCGATAATCCACGCCATCAATTAAAATCTCTCCGGATGTAGGCTCAAAGAATCTGCCTGCCAGGTTCACAATTGTCGACTTACCAGCTCCCGTATCCCCTACGATTGCCACCGTTGTTCCGACCGGTATCTTCAGATTCAGATGTTCCAGTACATATTCTTTACCATCCGGATACCGGAAACTCACATCCCGAAACTCGATATCCCCGCGGATCGGTTCCCAGTTTTCCCGCTTCGGCTCTGCCGAATCACCATACCTTTCCAGCACCTCCGGTGTATCGGTAATATTCGGTTCCTGCTCCAGCAGATCCGCCACTCGTTCTATATTGGCCCGGCAAGAAATCATATCCGACAGGAGTCTTGCCAGCTGCTGGATCGGTTCAAAGATTCCCACTGCGTAAGACAGAAATACCGACAACGTACCCAGTGCAATGATCTGATGCTCCACAAAATATCCGCCACGCGCCAGCACGAATGCTGTCACCACGGAACTAAAGAACAAAATCATCGGCATATAGATTGCCGTAAGTCTGGCGAGTGTCATGGAGTGCGACTTCATCCGTCCGGTCACATTACAAAATGTATGATCATTTAACTCCTCCATCGCCAGCGTCTTACTGGTTTCCACTCCGGTGATCCCTTCATTAAACGCTCCTGTTATTTCTGAATTGACCTCCCGGATATCCCGGTTCCAGAACAACATCTTTTTCTGAAAAGCAAAAGTCAATCCTGCAATAAACGGAACTACCAGCATAATGATCGCTGCCAGCTTCCAGTTCAATGCAAACATGATGACAAATACACCAAGCACATACCCGAACGCCCAGAACATATCTACCAGCCCCCAGGCAATCACCGATGCGATCTTTGAAGTGTCACTCATCACCCTCGCGTGGATATATCCCACCGGAGTTGTATTATAATAAGAAAACGAAAGCTTCTGCAAATGTACAAACTGGGCTCTCTTCATATCTCTTCCCACGTTCATTTCAATCGTAATTGCCGCCCGGACACTGAAAAACACACAGACCATCTGCATAATGATAACCCCCACATATGCGATTACAAACAACTGGATTCCGTGCAGTGTATCCGGCACAATAAAATGATCGATCGCATAGCTCTGGAATAGCGGAACTGCCACATCCACAAGAATCAGCAATATATTCAGACTAAATGTGGTCGCAAATTCCTTACGATATGGGCGGAAAAACGGAAACATCTGTTTCCAGATTCCGATACTGAGGCTCTTCGGTTCTTTTTTATTACTCTGCATCAGAATCACCTCCCTCATTCAGAAGTCTCCTGTCATCCTGATTCAGCTGGATCTCATAGATTTTCTGATAAATACCTCCGTGGTGGATCAATTGTTGATGCGTGCCACACTCCTCAATCACGCCATGATTCAGCACCAGAATCTGATCTGCTTCCATCAATGTCGTAATCCGGTGTGAGATCAGAATTACGGTAGCTTCTTTCATTTTCGACCGGAGTGCACGTCGGATCCGCACATCCGTATCCGCATCCACTGCGGAAAGTGAATCATCAAAGATCATGATCGGTGCCTTCGCGATCAGCATCCGCGCGATTGCAACTCGCTGCCGCTGTCCGCCGGACAAGGTCACACCACGCTCACCCACGATCGTATCATATCCATCCGGGAATGCCATGATCGTATCATCCACGCAGGCAATCCTTGCAGCCTCACGGATTTCATTCATCGTCGCATCAGGATTAGCAGCTGCGATATTATCCCGAATGGTTCTTGAAAATAAAAAAGGCTCCTGCAACACCATTCCTACATGACTGCGTATCCAGCTTCTCGGAATATCACGGATATCCACACCCCCGATCTGTACCGTTCCCTTCTTCAACTCATAAAGGCGATCCAGCAAATGTACGATCGTTGTCTTACCGCTTCCCGTTCCACCAAGAACACCGCAGGTTGTCCCTTCTTTTATATGAAAGCTCACATCTTCCAGTACAGACTGATTCTCTTCATAGCCAAAGCTTACGTGATCAAACACAATGTCCGTACGCTCCGGAATCACGCCACTCTCAGCCATTTCTTCTTCTGCCGAATCCAGAATGTAATTCACCCGGTCAAATGACACGCCCGTCTTACTCATTTCCGACAGGATCCTTCCCAGACTTCGCACAGGCCATACCAACGTCGTATTATAAGATGCAAATGCAATAAATTCTCCGGCTGTAATAGATCCATGCACCGCTTCGATCGCACCAAGCGTCACGATCACAAGCACCTGTAATCCGGTAATCAGATCACCCACTGCCCAGTACAATCCCGACAATGTACCAAGCCGGATCCAGAGTCTGGCAAATATCTCATTTTTCTCATCAAACTGATCAATTTCAAACCTTTCTCTTCCAAATGCCCGCACTACTCGCACACCCGTCGCATTCTCCTGCACCACCGTTGACAGATCTCCTTCTGCCTCATCCGCTGCCGTATAATTCTTCGCGATCAGATGATAAAATATGCCGGAATACAGTACAACAACCGGTGTAAAGGCAAGTGCCACCACTGTCAGCTTCATATTCATTGTAAGCATCATTGCCAGCGACACCACCAACAGGAACACCGTACGAAACACTTCCAGCACCTGGGTAACTACAAAGTTTCTTATTGTCTCTACATCTGCAGTGCAACGCTGTATAATATCGCCTGTCTGCACACCATCATGCCACTTCATCGGCAGTCTCTGCACATGTGCAAACAGAATATCACGCATATTCTTTGCAAAGGTCTCTCCCGCCTTTGCCGTCTGACTTCGATACAGATAGATCATAATTCCATTCACAAGAGCAATGCCGATCACCTCTAGCGAAATCAGCCAGATATGCTCTTTCAGGTACGGAATTCCATCTTCCACAAGCACACGGTCAATAGTAAATCCAAAAATTCTCGGAATCAGCGAATTCAGAAGCGTAGACGCAAGTGATGCCAGCAGAATAATGATAAAACACCCTCTGGTGCCCTTTGAAAATCTGAGGATCAGTTGTATTTTTCCATTCTTGTCTCCCATACACACTCCCTGTAACTTCCTGTATAGTCTTATACAATTTTTATTATTGAGTTTATTATACATGAAGCAGTATACTATGTATATAACGTAACGCCGATTGTAAAAGTACACCTTACAAAATACTTTACAGGCATTTTCACACAATCAAATGAAAGGATTTTATCAATTATGAAATCAAGATGGAATTCACACTGTACTCAGTGTCTGCTGAAAAAGCACCTGACAAATTACCCGGATACAGCCACGGAAGAAGAACGGCTCACCTACATCCGCCGACTGTTCTCCATTCTGACAGACATAGCTCCCGGCGAAAGCTCCCCGGTCATCGTCAACCGCATCCTTACCCTTCAGAAAGAAATGTTTGATCAGTTCGTCGATTATACCGATATCAAGAAACATTTCAATCAGCTTATGCTGGAACAGGAAGACTGGATCTATGCTGATATTTCTTCTGCCACTGACCCGATCCGCCGTGCTTTACAATACGTCATGAAGGGAAATTATATTGACTTTGGTGTGCTGTCTGATGTAAACAGCGAAAAATTAATGGAACTCTTGTCGCAAGCGAAAGACCAGACAATCGATGAGCAGATATTTGAAGAACTGATGCAAGATCTTACATCAGCGAAAAATATGGTACTACTGACCGACAACTGTGGCGAGATCGTATTAGACAAACTTCTCATCCGCACGATCATGTCTCAGTTCCCGGATCTGCAGATCCACGTCATCGTCCGCGGCGGTCATGCACTGAACGATGCCACCATGGAAGATGCCTGTCAGGTCGGGCTCCCGGATCTGGTTAAGGTCATCGGCAATGGCACCTGCCTGCAGGGAACTTATCTCCCGGACATATCAAAAGAAGCCCGTGACCTTCTGGAACAGGCGGATGTAATCCTTTCCAAAGGCCAGGGCAACTTTGAAAGTCTGCAATACTGCGGACTGAATATTTATTATCTTTTCCTATGTAAATGCGATTTATTTACCAAACGCTTCCACACACATTTATACAACGGCATTCTTACGAACGACCGTTATGTGTAATCCTGTGAAATACTATCGTAAAGATGATGCCTTTGACCACTGAAGTCAGAGACATTGCCCACCAGATTCCATCCAACCCCAGCGGTGTGGCCGCAAGTGCCATTGCAAATGGGATTCTGGATCCAGTAAACACGATACTGATGATGCTGCACAGTCTGGTTCTTCCAAGACCGGACAGTGCACCTATCGTCATCAGTTCCACGCTCATAAATGCTTCACTGATTCCAATGATCAGGAAATAACTCACTGAGATCTGTATCGCTTCCGCTTCATGGAAGAATATCTCTGACAACGGTTCCGGAAAGATGAAAAAGAGTGCCATGATCAGACATCCCCATGCTGCGATTGTGCGGAATGCGATCCAATATCCTTTACGGATTCTGTCCATCTTTCCTGCTCCATAATTCTGCGCAGAAAATGCATTGATCGACGCCGCGAATCCATCTGCCGTATTCCAGGACAATGCTTCTACCTGTCCCCCTACCCTCTGGACAGCCACCGCCGCCGGACCAAAATCTGCCACCATACGGGTGAGTACCATGGAAATCGCACAGTATGCAGTACTTTGAAGCGCCGTAGGCACACCAATCCGAAAGATCCCCTGATAATATTTCTTTTCCGATGGGCGAAGCAGATAACATTCTGACAATACATTTTTCTTGCCGTCTCTGATCACGCCAAGTACCAACACCGTCATTACAATAAACTGCGCCAGTACCGTTGCAATTGCCGCGCCGACTACTTCCAGTCTTGGAAATGGACCAATCCCCAGTATCAACAGCGGATCCAATACTACATTTACAAAAAGTCCCAGAAAGTTCGCCACAAGCGGTGTCTTCGAATCTCCCTGTGCCGTATAAATTCCCGTAAGTACGACCGTCAGATAGGAAAATATCACCAGTCCACAGGTAATCCGTGTATATACCACCGCATATCGTACTGTCTCGGCATCTCCCACATGAAAAAGTGCGATCAGTTCATCCGTAAAAAGAGTACAGACTGCCGCAAATATAACAGCAAATATAACCGTAAGCTGAACAGCTGAACAGGCATACTGTCCTGCTTCATCACGCCTTCCACGCCCCAGTGCCTGGGCTACATTCACCTGTCCACCCATTTTCGCCAGAGCAGACAATCCCTGCGACAGCCATACGTACATACCGCCCACGCCGACACCGGCCACTGCACGCGAACCAAGCATTCCAATCCACGCCATGTCCGTAATACTGTAAAATGTATTTAAAAAGGACGTTGCCATGATCGGCAGCGCCAAAGCAATCAATGCTTTCAAGATCGGTCCTTCCGTCAGGACCACCTGTCTGTTCTTACTCATATTCTTCTCCAATCCATGCTATACCATAGACATGATAGCATAATCATCCCTTGTCGTAAATCAGGTATTCGACTTTAAATGATTCTTGTCATCTGCTTCCATTTTAGAGAGTTGACACTGATGAAGAGTATTACGGATGCAGCGATGGTACTACCACCTGCTATATGAAGAGTTCCTCCCTAATGCAGGCACAAACTGCTTCTGCTAAGCTTTTATGTTCTTCTGGCATCAGATGCAGACCATCTTCTTCCGATGGTCTGGCTGCCTTTGCCGCATCCAGAAAAATGCATCCATTCCTGTCTGCCACGGCTTTATAGCAGGCCGGAAATTCTTTGGATCTCGTTATCGCACTGTCATCGAAATGGTCTCCGAATGACCGCTTGCTGATATTCTTTCCAATCTCCGGTGGTGACATCAATATGATCTTCGGGCAGAACTTCTGCTTCTCTGCTGCAAAATCATGGATCTCCTGCACCAGTCTCTCTGCACCTGCTGCAATCTCTTCCGTACAAAGTCCAAAGTCCATCTTCAGGTCATTCGTTCCAAGCATCATCACCACTGCATCAACCGGCTTGTGGGAATTCAGGCACGGTTTCAGATATTCCAGTCCGCTCTTCCAGCCCTCGCCCGGCGCCTTATATATCGTAGTTCTCCCGTTGCATCCCTCTTCGATTACTTTATACTCATTTCCCAAAAGTTGCTGTAACCGTCCTGTCCAGCGGATGTCCTCCGGCCATCTGTCGCCAGTCACAGGATTATAACCATACGTATTAGAATCACCATAACAAAGAATTGTTTTCATCATTTCACCGATCCTTTCTTCAAAATCCGGAACATATTCTTATGAAAATCCAGAATCCCTTCCTGTTTCATTTTTCCAAGTTCTTTTGACAATGCGCTCCGATCAAGATTCAGATATTCTGCCATCTGCTGCCTGTTAAAAGGAATCTCAAAGATCTCACCGTCCGCTTTCAATGACTGCGCTGTCAGATACACAAGTACACGCTCTCTGATCGTCTTCGGCGTCGTACAGAAAATGCGCTGGGATAAGATCAGATTCTTCCGCAATGAAATCTGGAGCATATTCTTCTGAATCTTTTCCTGCCAACCGCTCCCTGTATCTGTCAGAATCCAGCGGACATCCAGCCAGAGTACATTCGTATCCTCAGCCGCAGATACTTCTACCATCATCGGTTCCTCACAGAACGCATACGTCTCCGCAAATACTTCGCCTTCTCTCACTTCACTCAGGATACTTTTATTACCCCACGGATCTATCGTCTCAATATGCACACAGCCTTTCGTCACAATGCCCATCTCATGGATCACATTTCCCATCTGACAGATACGCTCATTCTTCTGATACATCGTCTCGCGCAGACAATTCATATCTTTCATTTCTTTCCATTCCGCATCGCTCACGCCGCGAAACAACGGATTCGCAATATAGTTCATATTCCGTCTCCTTTCGTGGTTATAACCACATATTTTTCATTTTCATTATAATAAACTAACTACAACAACACAAGATTAATATTAGGAGGAATCACTTATGATCAGAAGAATTATTCACATAGACGAAGAGAAATGCAATGGATGCGGAGCCTGCGCAGATGCCTGTCACGAAAGCGCTATTGGCATGGTTGATGGAAAGGCAAAACTCCTGCGAGATGATTACTGCGACGGGCTGGGCGACTGTCTGCCGACCTGCCCAACCGGCGCCATTACATTTGTAGAACGAGAAGCCGCGGCATACGATGAAGCCGCTGTGCTCGCCAACCAGAAAGCAAAGCAGGCAAAAGCTGCTGCCAAGCCTGTATTCTCCGGATGCCCCGGCTCCAGAATGCGTACCCTGCACCCAGACGCCTCTGCCAGTGAAACATCCTCAGAAATTGCCAACACGGTATCCGCATCGACTGCTCCGCTGACCTCTCAGCTCGGCCAGTGGCCTTGCCAGATTAAGCTGGTGCCGACACACGCGCCTTACTTTAACGGCGCAAAGCTGTTGATTGCAGCGGACTGTACTGCATACGCTTACGCCAACGTGCATCAGGAATTTATGAAAGGCAAGATTACAATCATCGGATGCCCGAAACTGGATGCTGTTGATTACAGTGAAAAGCTGACAGAAATCATTGCCGGAAATGATATTAAGAGTGTCACCGTGCTCCGCATGGAAGTGCCATGCTGCGGCGGACTGGAACAGGCTGCTATCACCGCATTGAAGAATAGTGGCAAATTCATCCCGTGGCAGGTTGTGACATTCTCAATCGATGGAAAGATATTAGAATAAATCTATAAAAACTTTTAGAATTTACATATCCTTTCAAATTTAAATGATTTTTTAAATGTTTTTAAATTCGTAACATTTGTTACATACTTTTTCCACACTTCCGGTTATCCTATAAACATAACAAAGAAAACAACGCAATATAAGAAGGAGTGACAGTTATGAAAAAATATATTTGTGAACCATGTGGCTATGAATACGATCCGGCAATCGGTGATCCAGACGGCGGTATTGCACCGGGCACGGCATTTGAAGATATCCCGGACGACTGGGTATGTCCAGTCTGCGGATTAGGAAAAGACGTATTCGTTCCTGTAGAAGATTAATTATCCATTTTCGCCAGACACCTTATCGTAGTCCAGAATCTGTATTTTATTTCTGGAAGACAGACGAATCAATCCCTCGTCCTGGAGCGCAACCAACATCCGGGACAGGGATGGTCTCGTCGCATTCAGATACGAAGCCAGTTCTTCCCGATTCATATGCAGCGTCACGCTGTAATCGGAATTACAGTTTTCCAGCAGAAATGCACAGATTCTCTGACGGAGATTACCGCTTGTAAGCACTTCAATCTGATGATTATTCTTATCCACTTTTTCAGCGAAAAGCTGAAGCATATTAAAGATCACCTTACTGTGATGCACACAGTTACGCTCGCATCTTCCTCCAAAGAAGTTCTGTGAGACCTCTAAAAGCGTCACATTCTTCCTCGCTCTGGCATAACAGGAATACCCAGATTGACGTAAAAACAGTTCAACCTCACCAAAATATTCCCCCTCAGACAGCATGGACATCCGTGTGATCTTTCCATTCAGATGAACGCTTCCGACTTCCACTTCTCCCTCAAGAATAAAATATAACTTCTGCGGACGGTCTTCCTGCCTGAAAATATATTCATTTTTTCGATATGTACGAGTCACTGCCTGAGAGCAGAACAGACTTTTTTTCATTTCTTCCTCAGTCAGATCTCGAAATATTTGTAGCTTTTGTAACATCATAATACCAGCCAACCTTTTCTCTAATGATATAGCTCCATTATAAATCAGTGAAAAAAGTGATTCAATAACGCGAGGTGATTTTCATGAACAACAAGGCATTGTACAACTTATCTTACGGACTCTTTGTATTAACCGCACGGGAAAATGAGAAAGACAACGGCTGTATCGTAAATACAGTGGCACAGGTCACCACTTCTCCGAATCGAATTCTCGTGGCTGTGAACAAAAATAATTATACCCATGGCATGATTCTTCGGACGGGTGAATTTAATGTTTCCATCCTGACGGAACGTGCTACATTCAACACATTTAAGCACTGGGGATTCCAGAGTGGTTCCGATGTAGATAAAGCTGTCGGCATTACCTTTCAGCGTGCAGACAATCAGCTTATTTATCTCGCTAAAGAAACCAATGCCTATATCAGTGCCAAAGTCATCTCCACCACGGATCTCGGAACACATACCTTATTCCTTGCCGATGTAACAGACGCAGAAGTATTGTCCGATGATCCATCCGTAACCTACAGCTATTACCAGCAGCATATCAAGCCGGCACCGGCGAAGACTGCAAAAAAAGGCTATATCTGTACCGTATGTGGTTATATCTACGAAGGAGAGCCATTACCGGAAGATTTCATTTGCCCGATCTGCAAACATCCGGCATCCGATTTCAAACCGTTGTAACAATAAAACGATTGTATTTCATAAAGGAGAACCGCTTATGACAAACATTACATTTGACGATAATTTAATCACCGGAAACGATACCATTGATACCCAACACGAAGAACTGATCAACCGCATTCAACAGTTCGTAGCAGCCTGCGAATCCGGCGATGGCAAAGTCAAAGCCATTAAAATGCTGGATTATCTGGACGAATACACCAACTTCCATTTCCAGGCCGAAGAAGAATTGCAGAAAAAAGTATCCTACCCGGAGCTTGCAAAGCATCAGGAAAAACATATAGAATTCAAGAACTCCATCCAGGAACTGTATGATTTTCTGAATGAGAACGAAGGCCCGAATGCGCAATTTATAGAACAGGTGAAAATCAACGTCGTAGACTGGCTCTTCAAACACATCAAAACCTTCGACCGGTCAGTCGCAGAATATATACACCTTAATAACAATGCAGAAAGATTATAGAAACGAAGAGCAATAAGGTAAGCGCACCATTGTCGGTACTGCTTAATGATCATGCCGTTCGTTTTTGAGCGACAGGTTTTTATGCTTTTCTACACTCTGCCGGCAGCTTTTCTGACCATGGAAGCAGGGCTTCGCAGAATTCAAGATTGTGATCATCCATGTGTTTTGGAATTTTTCCAATACAGAACGGGCGGATTGCCTGTTCCGGCATTTGTATAGATGTCTGTTCCAGGCACGCTTTGCGAACTTCTGTCATTCTGTAATAATAATTCGCTTTTGTAATGGAATGCGCTTCACACCATTCGCCGACAGACATACCGATCGGTCGATTCTGGCAGTCATGGATCATTTCAGCCCAATTCCCTAAGGCGGCACTGCCGTGATACCAGAGATGTTTGAGTTTTCATAGACATTCTCCTTGCCAGTCTCAAAAGTATAGCCTGAACTTTCAAGACCAGACTTTTGAGATTTACTATATGTGATGTGAGTCTATTTTTTCAAATTTTTAGTTTTGATTCTATACACCTATATGGTGCGCTTACGAATTGGCAACACCATTAATTTCCGGATAATACGTATCTGTAAAAAGAGCCATTTCTCATAACAATACCTCCTGGTTGTTTAGTTGTATTTACTATACTAAATACAACTAAACAACCAGGAGGTATCTTTTAAACACTTTCTAAACATTTTTCAAAGCTCTATTTTTATCTAGCAAAAATGGTTGACAATACGCTATTGCTACACTGGTAGGAAGAATTTCCTCAGATATTTGTATACCCAATTCTTCTATCATATAAGAACGACGTTTTAATATTCTTTTCCAAATTTCAGGATAATCTCTTTGTATATCTCTGCGTAATTGCTCATTTGCTATAAAAATGCCACTCTCGCAACTTATTCCATTATATCCTTTTACCGATGGAATAATATCTATTTGGAACAACATCCCGCTTCTAATAACTTCGTTTGAGTTTGCATATATTGGACTTGATAACCATTCTTCATCTGCACATAAATGCCCTGGGCATAATGACCAGCCGTATTTTTCTTTTGGTAGTACTTTTTCAATTAAATCATATAATTCTCCTCCTTTCATTCCAACATGAATATTCTCTAACCATGTTTTAACTGCATTAAAATATGGCTTAACAACTGCCTCTAGATAATCTTCCTGTCCTTTCGGCAATTCACGCTCGTCGTTAACCGCAAATCCACAACGACTTTGCAATCCTCCTTTATAACCTACAGTCAGCGAAATCGGATCTCCTTTTTCAATTTTATTAGAACCAGGATACATATTTGCATTTACGAAGCGCGGTCCAGAACTCATTATCGTCACAACACTATTCCTTTGTCCATACATTTCCAGCTTTGAAGCAACTTCCATTTCACTCACGCCTTCTTTTATCTCCCTAATTGCATTCAAAATGCAATTTCCTGCTAAAGCAGCCCCAAATTCATAATGTGCAAATTCATTTGCATTGTTAACTGTACGTACTCCATTTTCCCCAATAAACATGTATGTTGCATTTGTAAACTTAGCACTTACAATCCCCTGCAATGCACTTACAATATAATGTGGTATATCATACATAAATTGATTGTTTTCAATTTTACTAGTAAAAAGTTTCCATCCAACAAGACCTATCTTTTTTGCTTTATCAACTCTTGTCATTTTTAGTAACTCAGCAATATTTTTATCCGTATCCATTGGTTGATTTGGTAAAGAAAAATGTGGTATATGAATAACTTCTGCCTTAATACGAGCTTTCTCAGCCTTATTCAAATTTTCATTTCCCAAAGCCAAAAAAGCCTTTCCATTGCTATGTAATACCAACAATGCTTCTTCAAAACGAGGAAGGAATCCTACTAAATATTCAAAATTTGATCCGTGCTCTAAATCAGCATATATAATTATCGAATCAAATCCATCTTGACTCATCTTACGTAATACAGCTTCTTTTCTTTTTTTTATGGTTTCATCTGTCAATTCTATAGGACTTAATCCATCTTCATTTTTCGGTGGATTAATTTTATCTAAAATGATCATTCATTTTCCTTTCTATAAGCAAAGTTATTGCAGTATTCATTTCAACTAAATACTATCTGTCATTTTTTATACAAAATGCATAAGCCTGACGGATGACCTCCACATCCCGACCAAACCTCGGAATTCCATGTCCACAGAGCACTAAATCTGGTTTATAATTCATTTTGTATAACCTTGCAAAAGAATTTACCATTTTTTCTGAGCTATAAGATAAATCGCCTTTCCACCCCGTCAAAACATTCTCTCCCCATTTTCCAAACACATTAAACATATCACCCCCAAAAAGAATCAATTCAGAATTATAATTTACTAAATATAATAAAGTTCCATTTGTATGCCCTGGTGTAGAAAGAATTTCAAATTCTAAATTACCTATTGTTAATTTGCAATCTTTCTCAATTAAAATATCTGGTTTACACGGCGGCATTTTATGATTAGTACATGGACTATCTATTCCTAAATTGCCAGCCTCTAACATAGGAGCATCCGAAGCGCCTACTACTATTTTTGCCCCCAAATTTTTAAAGTAATAAGCATCACCAACATGATCATCGTGCCCATGTGTAATCAAAACATGCGTAACTTTACTCGCATCAATTCCCCAATAATCCATATTTTCTAATATATTTTTTAACGCTCCTGGACTTCCCATATCAATTAGGACATATCCTTCAGAATGTGTCAGACAATATGCTTCGCCCAAGCTTCCCCAAGCAGCTCCCGTAATATGATATAAGCCTTTTCTAATTTGCATAGCTAGTCTCCTTTCTATTCACCCATTATAATTCGCCCTTTATAACTTTATAATCCAAAATATTTTAATAATATTGTAGAGCAATAGTTTATATGCTATAAAGGGCGACACACTTTATATTCCTTAATAACTGCTTATAATTATTCTAAATCTTTTTCAAATTCAGATTCATCAAATCCCCAAAACCACACCATAAGAAATGTAGAAACAAAAACACAAACTATTCCAATCAATGCAAAAAGAAAATTATTTCCTCCATTCGGATCAATAAATTGCGGCAAACTGATTATAGAAACATTAATCAATTGAAATACCTTTACATTTAATAGACCAAAAATCAATCCTCCTATTCCACACCCTATAAAAGACGGTATAATCGGCTTTTTAAATTTTAAAGTCAATCCATACGCACATGGTTCTGAAATACCAGCAGTAGCTATGGAAAATGCTGCACTCGCAGCATAAGTTTTTAACTTTTTATTTTTTGATTTCAGAAAATATACCATTGACACTGCCAATTGTGTGAAATTCCAAGCTGCAAATCCCACCCATAAAAATGGATCAAATCCCAAAGTAGACACATTACTAATCGCTACAGGCATGAATACCCAATGACTGCCTGTCCAAATAAATAAAGGCATCAATAAACAAATGGCAACAATTCCTAACAACGCATACTTACCATAGATTGTCAACATTCCATTAGCAATAATTTCTCCAATTATCGAACCAATTGGTCCTGTCACTAACAATGTTAATGGAACCATTATTAAAAACACCGGAAACTGTACTAATAAACCAAGCTTTTTAAAGAATGTTTTATCAGATAATTTTTCCACATAAGACTGTATCCACACCGTAATCAACATTGGAATTAATGACGCACTATAATCTATCATGTGTACAGGTAAACCAAATAAACTAACTGCTTCTCCGCTACTTTGTAAAGATGAAAAAGTTGGATGAAGCAAAATACCTGCAAGCATTAAACTAACAACTGTATTACATCCAAAATACTTTGATGCACTATATGCAACTAATAGCGGCATAAAATAGAAAAATGAATCACCTGCCATATTTAATAATTCATATGTCTGACTATCATTTGAAAGAATACCACCTAGCGATAATAATACAAGTACAGCTTTAAAGAGTCCCGCAACCACCAATCCAACTAATATTGGGCTAACTGTTGATGAAATTGCGTTCAAAATTTGTTGTACAATCCATTTAAGGTTTTTTTTCCCCATTTCAGAATACTCAGATACAATATCATCTTCTGTATCTCCCAATTCTTCTTTCACCGCTTTATAAATATCATCAATTTCATTTCCAATGACTACCTGCAACTCAGCAATAGTTTTCATAACCTTTACAACCATATCAACATTTTCCACCTTGGCAACATCAACAATGGAATTATCTTTAAGTCTAAATCTTAATCTTGTAAAGCAATGTTTTACATCAATAATATTTTTTTTCCCTCCAACACCATTAATTATTTCTTTTGCATACTCTTCATAATTTTTCGACATAATTTTTCCTTTCCAATTAGAATTAATTTTTCAAATTACTTTTACTATAATTTAATTATTTTTTCTTCCAACTCATCCCCTTCCCATTTTTATAAAATATTTACATTGAGTTCTTATGTAAATTCGTAACTAAAAAACAAAACCCAGAGCACCACCTTGTTAAGGCGTGTTCTGGGTAAAGCCCTTTTCTTGGTAACAATCCTCACGAGCACACATTCTAATAATATGTAAGATTAAATATGCCTCCTCTGATTCTGGAAGCTTTATATCAAGCCGTTTTCTTAAAAGTTTACTAACTCTTTCTGCACATTTTGTTATCTTTGGATAACTTTTTGAAAGGAAAACATATAATTCTTTATCAGCAGCATCATTTAAATTATTTCTTCTAGATTTTTTGAACAAATAATACATATGTGTAACAAATCTAGAATAATTAAAACCATCCCGATCTATCCAAATATCAAGTGTTTCCTCAATAATCTCTGTTATGAAATTAATTGTTTCCCCCTCATAGTCTGTTAAAGTAGGTGTCTTGCTTAGTACAGCCTCCGCATTAACAAAATGCATCGCTATATATGCTGCTTCCTCCTTAGGCAAATCTATTTTCAATTCCTCTTTTATTAAATTTAATGCATATATGCCAACTTCATATTCATTTTCATATAAATGCTTTACATCATATAAAATAGGCATTGTGATATTTAATTTCTCTTTAAATTTAATGATTGCAAAATCAATATGATCAGCCAAAGTAAAAACAATATTCCGGCTAAATTGATTATCTATAACATCTTCAGCAAAATCTTCAATTTTTTCCGCTATCATCAATATCTCTTTAGGGATTTCTTTTATTAAATTAATGTAAGATTCATCTACTTCATAATACGTCTTCCTAATTAATGATAAGTCAATTTCATATGGAGGTTTCGTAAAACCAATACCTTTCCCAAATGCAACCAACTCTTTTCCAGCATTATCTACACAAAGCGCACAGTTATTATTAATATTTTTAATTACCTTCATGATATATCATATCACTCTTTCATAATTTCAGCAGCCACATCATTGATACATATCTGACCATAGTTACAAACTTTTAAAGTATAATCTTTGCCAAGAACTATTAAAGGTGTAGTTAAATCAATACCTTTTTCATCCATTAATTTCTTATTAATTTTCAGGAGCGGCTGTCCTTGGCAAACTTTTTCATTTTGACAAACTAACAGTTCAAACCCTTCTCCCTCCAAATCAACTGTATCCATCCCCACATGTAAAAGAATTTCTATTCCGTTCTTCCCCCTAATTCCTATAGCATGTTTCGTTGAAGCAATTGCCGTAATTTCCCCTGTGCATGGGGAATAAATCATATCCTCATATAATTTAAATGCTATGCCATCTCCGATAAGCTTATTTGCAAACACTTCATCTTTAACTTCACTAATAGAGATACTTTCTCCATTTACCGGTGAAAATAAACGTATTTTTCGTTTTAACAAATTCAATATACTACCTCCTTAATGTGAATGTGGCAAAAAAAAACTCTTCACAAAACCGCCACAAAAACAATCAAATCATTGTCAATAGGGCAAGCCTCCTGAAGAGTAACAATCCTATAATCTAAAGATATTATATCATCTTTAAATCAAAAGTCAATATTTTATTGTAAAATAACTATATAGTAAAAATAACTATATAGGGGTAGTTTGGTAGTTTTTCGGATTATATATCCTAAAATAGGGGTAGTTTTGTTTATTTCTTTTCAAATAATTCAACTATCTTATCCGTGTATTTCTTCACATATATCACAAATGTCCAGATTCCAAAATAATGCTTCATCAGTTCATCGCATTCTTTCCTGGTAATCTCCGGCTCTCTGTCTGCCACGCACATGGCATCATACATAACGATCCCTTCCTTCACCTGGAACGGCAGCATCTTGAATCCGTTACTCTCATAGAATGCCTTACGTCTCACACGCTGCTCATAATTCTCTGCATTCGGATCCATCTCTTCGATACACAGGAAAATACGACTGTCACTGTACTTTTTCTGAATGGTCTGTAAAATTCTGCCTCCGTATCCGGCTCCACGCTTCGTATCATCTATCGCAAGATAGGATATATAGATGATATCTTTATAATACACATTATATACCAGCCCGATCAGCTCCTCCTGATCATATACTCCGTAGAATTCTCCTCTGCCGTCACGCGTCAGCATCTTGAGCATCCAGAATGGTATCTTTTCTTCTCTTGGAAAGGCCTCTTTATATATATCCTTCAGTCCTTTCCGATTCAATTTGTTATTCCTGTATCCTACAAATCTAAGTCCTGACATTCTTTCACACCTCTCGCTTATCATTAGTTTCCAAACATCATAGCACACTTAGAATTACTTTTCAATCTCTATACATATTCTATATAATCTCGGTAATCTGCCTCGCTGGCAAATAACATATATTCGTCTTCCACGTATCCCATATAACCTTCTGCCGTTGCATATCCTTTCATATTTACACCTCCGCCATCGCCTTGTTTTCAGGCTTTTTACTCTTTTACGGCTTCAGTATAATAAATAAGGTGTCCATTAATACGGACACCCACAATCTTTTTATATTCTATTCTTCTTCCTCTTCAACCTCTTCTCCGGCAAGCTTCAGGATATCTGCCACATCATCCTCGGATATCTGCATCTGGTCTGCAACTTCATCTACAGATACTTTCCTTCCGTACTCTTCTTTCATATTGCGAATGGTCTCGTCAAGATCAGATACCTTTTGCACCATCTTGTCTTCCTGACGCTTCGTCTCACTCTGCGACTCCAGTGTCATCTGCATATCCATGCGGACTTTCTCAAGAATCTCTTCTTCCACGGGCTCGCCTTCTGCTTCACTCATTGCCATCATCAGACTCAGGCTTCCCTCCTGGATCAGATCTCCGATAAATGCACCTGTTGTATGCACCTTGATTGCTTCCTCTACAACTTTCGGAAGATAATAATCCAGCATTGCCTCCTGCTCATTCGTCACATCCATGTTACTGATGTCCTGCAAGTACTCTGCCACATACGCCTTTTCCTGCTCGGTAAGGCTGGCTCTCGGATCTTCCTCCCCAGCTTTCTCGCTGGCATGACCTGTATATCCTGCCACCTCGATCTTCTGTGCCATCAGGAACTCCACCACCAGCTCCATCTGTTCTTCCGTAAGATTCTCGTCACGGAAAAATGCCGCCAGCTCTTCCTGCGTCATACGGTTACCCTGCGCTGCTGCTTTCGCAAGAAGCTCTGCTAATTTTTTCTGAAATTCTTCTCTGTCTGCCATATCTATAACCTCTCGTATTTGTCCATGTAAATATAATTACCTCAGAACCATATGCTCAATCATGCTCTGAGCGCTAAACCTATTGTAATATGACGCAGACAAACTTTCAACTACATTTCCCCGGCAGTAATTGCTCCGGCCGGACAGACCTTTTTGCAATTGCCGCAACAGATACAGGTCACAGGATCGATCACCGCATGCCCGCCATCCATCCGGATGCAGGCGCGCGGACAGGCATTCTGGCAGGCTCCGCAGCCGATACAGCCTTCCTCTACTTTATACGTTTCGCCCTTTACCTGTTCTCCGCCAAATGCGAAATTCTTCTTCTCAATCCGCTCTGTCTGCAACGAGAACCATTCGCCCTGGCCTCGGAATATCTGAAATACCGTCAACACACCTCTGGATTCTTCCGTCGGGTAAATATCATACATGTACGGATTCTTTTCAAAGAGTTTCGGCAGTAACTCCGGTCCAAGTTCTCTCACCTCTCCGGCAACAGATACCGCCACACTGTGCATGGTATCCGTTCCTTTCAGAGCCGTCAACGCAATATGCGGTGAACAAATCAATCTCTTATAAAATCCCTTTCCCGTGGCAGTCAGAAAATATATACTGTCATCATCACAATCCATCAGGTCAATGGCGCAGGTCACAGGATGCCCATCCTCGTCTGTTGTCGCCATGATAGATGTATGTATTTCCTCTACCACATATCGGAAAATATCTTTAACTTCCACTGAATTACCTCATTCCTTTCATTGCCGGAGATACACGCTTATACACCAGCATCGTAATCACTGATACGATCAGACCTTTAAGAATATTGCCCGGCAGCGCACTGTACAACACTACATCCAGTTTGGTATGGATAAATGGAATCACCTCAGCAAATGATGCAATTACCTGATCAATCGGCATGAAGATCTGATACATCGGAAGCAGCACAAAGTAATTCATAATTGCCGCCATAATACCCATTGCCACACTTCCTGCCACACCGGATACTACTGCCATCTTTCTGGTCTTTTTCTGCTTATAGATCAGTCCTGCGGTAAATACCAGGCTTGCACCCATCAGGAAATTCGCCAGCTCACCGATTCCACCGGTTGAAGTAGACAGTGCCTGCAGTACATTCTTAATCAGTTCTACAACGGTGCCTGCCACCGGTCCTAATGCAAATGTAGTCAACAATGCAGGTACATCCGATGCATCCATTCTGGCAAATGACGGTGCTAACGGCATCGGCACTTCCAGAAATGCAAGGATATAAGAAATTGCCGCCATCAACGCAATTACCGTAAGATAACGTGCCTTGCCTGTGGTCTGTGTACCGACTTGTATTGCCGCTGTTTTTGATGTGTTCTTTTCTGTTGTGTTACTCATGATGTTCTTCCTCCTATTCTTTCAGGGGAACTCTGTACATAGTTGTGTAATCAATGTCATCTCGCTTGTTGCACAAATAAAGGCAGTCCCATTCAGGGACTGCCTGATCTACATCTTTATACGGATATCGGAATCTCATGATTCCTTCATCGATATCTACTCTTCTATGTACATCCTCTTTCATCCGGACTATAACCGTCGGTACTGGAATCTCACCAGTTCGGCTCTGACTGTGTTCAGAGTTCGCAGACTTTACTGCCGGTGGGGAATTGCGCCCCGCCCCGAAGATATTGTTATTTTCAAGAATAGGTTAGCACTTTCTAATCCATGTGTCAACCCTAGATTTTCGCGTAATGTGCAATTAAGAATGGAATCTGTACTCATAGTATAACTTCCATTCTTTATATTCTCCCATTACATCCTCCTGAGATGATATTCCCTCTTCATTCCATACATAATGCTTCTGGATACTACATCTACAATAATAAATCCAAACGCGATTGCCAGACAGGTTGCAAATAAAACCACGGTCTCGCCAAATGCCTGTGAAATGTCTCTTGCCACACATGCATACATCAGATAATACAGGTTTGGTCCTGGAATCAACGGAAACACCGATGCTGTCAGGAATATGGTCGATGGTGCCTTATTAACACGCGACATGACAAATGCATAAAATGCCACAAAAATCGCCCCCATCAATGTCGCCAGGAAGTTACTTGGCTCTATCGCATATACCACCACGTAAATCCCCCATGTAAAAAATGCCCCAATACCACTATACACTACCTGTACTCCTCGTATCTTAAACCACCATGCAAATCCTGTACATGCAATCGTACAGGAAATAAGCTGGATCAGTACACTGTGATTCAGGATGAATGTATCTGTTGTACCCTCATGGAACATCAGCAGTGCCATCGCGATTCCAAATGCGATACCCGCAGCTCCAAGCATCGAGCTCATAATATGTAAAAATCCTGATATAAAGTCACTCTGAAGAACATCACGGATACCATTTGTCGTACTGAGTCCACTGATCAACAGCATGACGATACCGATCATAATCCGATCCGGATGATCCGCAAGTCCAGCCCTGCTTGCCAGAATAATGATGAGTTCCCCCATAAATGCCATCAGCGTATTGTATACCATCAGGTTATCTTCTCTCTTCGACAGCCAGTCACCCACACATACGATCAGAATTGACACAACCACGGCTACCAGCGCATCTTTCGTATTACTTCCAAAGAATACCGAGAATCCTGCACCACCCATAATCCCCGCCAGATAACGGATGATCCGCTTCTGCTTCGGTCGGTTCATAACTTCCAGATACTTCTCATGCAGCTCCTTTTCATCCGGTGTATTCTGACAGACATACCGGCACAGGTTGTTCAGATAATCCAGTCTGTCAAAATTCGGTTCTCCTCCATTAACATGACGGATCTGTGTGATAATCTCACCTTCCGGAGTCTCTACCGTCACCTGTATATTACTCGGAATAACAAACACATCCGACTTTACAAACCCATAGCTTCTGCACATACGATAAAAGCTGTCCTCCAGACGGAAGTTCTCTGCTCCGCTCCTGAGCATCCCCTCTCCAATGTCCAGAATCCCCTGTACGATCTTATAATAATTCATTCCAATTCATCCTTTTTCCCAAGTTCTATAACAGTAATCTTTTATTCCAGATTGTATCATGATTTTTTCGATGCGTAAAATACATTTATTGGTTTTTTCTATAACTATTTTAAATAACATTATTATTTTTTCTAATATTACTTTCTTTTCCTGTACAGTTATAATGGAAATAAATATAATAACGCGTTCGGAAAGGAGTTCGACATATGAGAGCATTGATCGTAATTAAAAAAATAGGAAAAAGCTTTACCTATTTTCTCTGCCGAGACTGGACACCAGCTGAGAAGATCCTTGTCGCTACCTGTTGTGTACTGTACGGAATGATCCACGGTTTCCTGATTTCTCCGGTTAAAAAGGGATTGACTATTGGCTGTAATAACGGTAATAACAACGGTAACTGCTACAGTGAACTGGATGATGATTTCATGTTTGACGATGAAGATTAATCCATTATATCCCCTTATAAATCAGGAGGCTGTCCTGCTTACATCGCAGGCAGTCTCCTGATTTAGATTCTTATCTTCACTGTTTCCATTTCAAACGCGGGAGAACGCTTTCTTCAAATCGATATCCGATATAAGCTGCGATGCATCCGGTTATAATTCCTCCCAGAATGTCTGTTGGATAATGTACGTACAGGTACAATCTGGAAAATGCGATCAACACGGCAAGTACCAGTGCCGGTTTCCATATCTTATTCTCTCCGGCAAGGTAGAGTGCCATTGCTGCCGCAAAAGACGCCGCTGTGTGTCCGGATGGAAACGAGTAATCATGTGGTCTTGCAACCAGAAGCTGTATCGATGTATTCACATCAAATGGTCTGATTCGTCCAACCAGATTCTTCAGGATTCCATTGCAAAGCACGACATCCACGCACAGCGCCAGCATCAGAATCACTCCGGTCCGTCTGGTCTTCGGAATAATCAACAAGATTACCGCCAACAGAATCCATATCATTCCTGCATTTCCAAGTTTTGTAATCACGCACATAATCGTATCCAGGATTGGTGTTCGCATATGTTGTATTGCATTTAAGATACTAATTTCCACGTCATTCACTTCTTTCTTTAATAGACTACATCGACTGGATTGCGCAGCCTTTTCTCCGGTATTCTGCAGCATTATCTTTCACGCTCTTAATGTCCGCGTCCTTTCCACACACGCGGCATCTTTCATTGCGATTCGGGAATCTGACAATACGGTTCTCCATCGTCAGTCCGTCAAATACATACATTTTATTGGTCAGCAATTCACCTGCACCGGTAAAATATTTCACCGCCTCCAATGCCTGCACGCTTCCGATGATTCCCGCCATCGCACCGATCACGCCCGCCTGCGAGCAGTTCTGGACACTGGACGGCTCCGGTATCTCTTCAAAGATGCATCTGTAGCAGGTACACTTGCCATCCGGCACATAGGTCATTACCTGCCCCTGAAATCTCAGGATACCCGCATGGCAGAACGGCTTGCCCGCCAGTACACACGCATCATTGATCAGGAACTTTGCTTCAAAATTATCCACTGCATCGATAACAAAATCATACTCCGCTATGATCTCTTCGGCATTCTGCGGCGTGATAAATTCCTTATATGCTTTCACCTGAATCCCACTGTTGAGATGTTCCAACACCTGTTTTGCAGATTCTGCCTTATTCTGATCCACCATCGATTCACTGAAGATGATCTGTCTCTGCAGGTTCGACATACTCACGGCATCCGCATCCATCAGCCCGATCGTGCCAACTCCTGCACCCGCAAGATACAATGCTGCCGGTGCACCTAATCCACCTGCACCTATGATCAGCACTTTCGCATTCTTTAATTTCCATTGTCCATCCATTCCGATCTGCGGCAGAATGATCTGACGGTCATAACGGAGTAATTCCTCTCTGCTATATCCAGAGGTATGTTTCAGAAGCCATGAACGATATCCCCCCTTCAGGTTATAAGCATCATATCCCATTTCCCGGAGTTCCTGCGCAATCTCGTAACTGGTCTCACCATATGTACAGTATACAATATACTTCTTGTCCTTCTGTAACGGTATCTGTTCTTTCACTACATCCATATTTTCAAACACTTGCGCATTTTCTATATGACCATGCTGATACGCAATCGCTCCGCGTGTATCTATGTAGACAACATTTTCCTTTTTCCAATCTGTGATCTGCTCCAGCGTCACTTCTATCTCTTTTGTATTCAAAATATTTGGCTCCCTTTCGTTCATTTTTAGCTATTTATTGCCCCAAATGGATTGGCAAGATACGATACTCGATTGTCCCATTCAATGATGAGCACACGGGTTATCTCTCAACCGGCCTATGTGCTTATAGCAACAATTATAGGCGAATTTTTCTCGTATTTCAACAGATATGGTACTATGTCAACAGCTCACTTGTTTCACAACTTTCTCTATGCTACTATGAACTTATCAAATCGTAAAGGAGATTGTATTATGAGTTTATTAGAAATGCTTCAGAAAAGACACAGCATCCGCAAATACACAGACGCCAACATCAGCGATCAGGATCTGCAAACCATCCTTCAGGCAGGACTTCTGTCTGCATCCGGCCGTGCTGCACGCCCTTGGGAATTTATCGTAGTACGTAACAAAGAAACTCTTCAGAAAATGTCAGAAAGTCGTGTTGGTGCTGCCAAAATGCTTGCCAATGCTAACGCCGCGATCGTCGTTATTGCTGACGAAAGTAAGACTGATGTATGGGTAGAGGATTGTTCCATTGCCATGTCTAACATGCACCTCGCTGCCTCTACACTCGGCATCGGAAGCTGTTGGATCCAGGGACGTCTCCGCATGACACCAAATGACACCACAACCGAAGATTATCTGCGTGACCTGCTCGGCTACCCGGCTGACTACCGCCTGGAGGCAACACTTTCTCTGGGTATACCTGCAGAAGAAAAAGCGCAGACCGAACTGTCCGCGCTTTCTGCCGATAAGATTCATTATGAAAAATACTAAAGATTATTCATGTATCACATCAATCTGACACATTTTCATAGTTAAAAGAGCCGCCTCATGGCTCTCAGGCGTAACACCTGCACAGCAGGATGCATCTACGGTGATCTTCACTTCAGGGAACTCGGCTTTCAGGATCAATGCATTCGATACTACACAGATGTCTGTACATAGACCGACCATCTCAATCTCATCAAATGTCCACTCATTTCAATGTGACCATCCAAAATTCGGTTTGTCTATGTACTCTGCGCCGTCCACTTCCAGACCATCCGCGATCATCCATCCCTTCGTTCCCTTGATGCAATGCTCCACCGGAAGCTTCTTGCCCTCCGGCGTCTCGAGATAATCCTTACCATGTGTATCCCTCGTGAAAATGATCTGATCTCCTGCTTCCTGATATTCTCTGATCTTGGCTGCTACTTTCGGCACAATGTCCTGCGCTTCCTTTGTGCCAAGCGAACCGTCAATAAAATCATTCTGCATATCAACTACGATTAATGTTTTCATGTTATAACTCCTCCTACTTTAAAATTCCTTTCGGCATCTGTCCGATCTGTGCCCCAGCACCGTATTTCCGTGCTGCATAGAAAAACGCATCCATATTCTCAAGAGGTACTCCCATCGATACCTGACACCCTGTGTTCAGCATGAACCCTTTTGGGTTCTCTGCTCCGGTACGTAAGGACCCTTTCACAGCCTCGATCACATCATCAATGGTTCCGTTCCGCATCACGTCCACCGGCGGTACATTGCCGGTCAGGAACATCCGATCACCGACAATTCGCTGAAAATCCAACATATTTTCACAGTTATCCACGCTTAGCATTGTAAATCCACAATCTGCGAGATCTTCCCAGATTAGCTTACTATGTCCGCAGATATGAATCGTAGGTTCCGATCCTGTAATATAAACAATGCCATCGTGAAGCTTCTTCAGATATGGACTGGAAAATTCTCTGAAATACCGCACGCCTAGAATATCTGTAGTAGTAACAGGATCTGAAATCGACCAGGATGTAATTCCCAGCTTTTCATACCCAGCCCGTACATATTTTAGATTACACACAACAATTAATTCTAACAGCCGATGTAACTCCTTCGGTGCCTTCCGCATGTCCCGCAACACATATTCAATCGGTCGCATAGCAATCGCTGTCGTAATCGGTCCTGCCATACCACCACTGTATTTCAACTCTGGAAGTCTCTGTTTCATTTCCCGCACAGTCTCAATCTTCTTCTGCATCCATGGATTGCTTTCCACCTCAAATTCTTCCAAAATGTATAATTTATCATATGTATCTAAAAAACGTCTGCCAATATCATTTTCTCCGCGATCTGATACAATTTCCTCTGAGCCAAGGGCGATTCCCATTCCACGAAGTCCCAATTTGAACGGAATCGATGCATCACCGTATAATTCCTGCTTCTTCCTGAGCTGCGCTGCACGAACATCCAGGTTGTTATACAGATCATGCTTGGAATATCCCCATGCCACACCCAGGGCATCATCCGCTGACAATAACCTGTGCGGAATGCAGTCCACTTCTTCTCCTGCCATGTATGCTTTCATCCGTTCGCCAGGTGTCATTTCCATTTTCTGCTTCACCAATTCTCGGTAAAGTTCTTCCTTTGTCATCCCATAGCCTCTTTCCAAACCTGTAATATCTTTCAACCAAATGCACTTACATCACATGTTCTGTCCGCTTGATGATCTCATCCTGCGTTGCCTTTCTGAGCGAGCAGAAATATGCACTGAATCCCGACACCCGCACGATCAGATCCGCGTAATTCTCCGGGTGCTCCTGTGCTGCCCTAAGTGTCTCCACTGACACTATACTGATCTGTATTTCCATGCCACCCTTATGAAAATACGTCTCAATCAGACTCCGCAATGCCCGTTTCCCGGTCTCTTCTTCTAATAAAGATGGCGTAAATTTCACATCTAATACCATGCCATTGCCAGCTTCTTCCATCGGAAAATTCGTAACCGAATTAATCAGTGCAGTTGGTCCATGGGTATCCTTTCCCTGGGATGCTCCAGACGAGTTAGACAAGGATTCTCCACTCTTTCTTCCGTCTGCTGTTGCGCCTGTGTGCATGCCCATAATAGCATGATCTTCTACTGTATATAATCCCAACCGGTATGGACCACCCCAGTAATTCCGGTATTCCTTCAAAATGTCTGATACCATTCTTTCCATCTTGACCGCGATCCGATCGGCATCCTGTTTTCCACACTGATCGTTACCGTATTTCGGTGCACGCGCTGACATATACTGCAGCATATAATCGGCATTTTCAAAATCATGATCTGTAATCTCCACACATCCCTCCAGCGTAAGCATGTTCTTATCATAGATCACATCCTGGATTGCCGCCAATGCATCTACTGCTGTCCCAATGCCTCCCAGATTAAATCCCACGCCGGTATATCTCGCACCGCCTGCCATAACATCCTTTCTGCTGCCTATACAATCTTCCGTCAGCACAGACAGATACGGAAGGGGATATTTCTCTGCATACAGATGCTCGATGCGGTTCAGATTGCGGATAATCTTTCGTACCCAGTATTCCAATTCGTTCAGATACGCTTGTTCAAGTTCTTCATAAGTTTCAAATTCAACTAAGCTTTTCTGATTCTTCATCCGGAATGTTTTGTCACTACAGGTATCTTTCCCCTGATGTAGAAGCAGGTTCAGAAGCTTTGGCAGATTCAGCCTTGCCAGCTCCGTCATCGCATTTTCCTTCCCCGGAATCGCCATTTCCACGCAGCCTACAAATCCATAATTCCACACATCTTCTTTCAACACACCATTTTTCATCTGCGCTTTCATGCAGCACGGATCATAAAAGAGCGCCGGAAATCCCATGCCCGTTCGGATCAATGCAAGCACTGCCTGCCATGCCTCTTCCGGCATATCATCTGTCCACCGGAAATTCACCGACGGCTGATCCACACGAAGATTTGCTGCAGACTCCAGACACAGGTAAGTCAGATCATTCACCGCGCATCTGCCATCCGCATCACATCCACCAAGAGTCATATTCTGATAAGCTTTTTTCTGACAGCTGCATTTGAGCCAGAAAGCCTCGATCAATTCACCCGTTTCTTCATAATTAAGTCTTCCTGCATCCACATCCTTTTGGTAAAACGGATACAGATAATAATCAATCCTGCCAAGAGAAATGCCCGATGGAATATTCTCGCAGTACATCATCTCATTGGCAAGCGTCAGTAACTGCAACGCCTCATAAAATGTCTCCGGTGCCTTTGTCTCTATATTCATCAATGCGTCCCGCATTCGTTCCAAACATTCCCTCCTGGTTCCGAATCCGTCGTCATAATCATTATTGTCAATTTTATTATTTCTTTTTGACTTATTTAATTGCCTTTCGGTTTCTTCCAGATAGCGGTGCATGTAACTCATACATGCTTTTAATACAATACAGAACGCATGTGCCGTCTGCTTTTCTTTTTCACTCTGCGCTTTTCCAAGCTGTTCTTCCACCCGCGAGAGCAATGCTCCCCATCCAGTGTTAAGAAGCATCTCATATCCGGCAAGCGTATGTCCCGAATGCCAGTGTTTCACAAGCCAAGTCTCCACAGCATCCGCAAATTCATCCAGCTCATCTGATGCAGATTCTGATTGCAATTCTTTTGTTTCTTCTATTTCTCGCTCCATGTCCATCTGGAACTTCGCACGCTCTGCCGGATCAAAGTCTTCTGATACCTTCATTGGGAAATTCACATTATATGCATACTGAAACAAATACCCTGCCAAAAGATCATCCTCTGGTATAAGAATCTCCTTTTTCGCCAGTGTATTTGCAAATCCATATGCATACTGTTCTTCCACAGATGCCTCCGGGTGTTCCCGGACCGCCTCCCGGTATGCATCATCACGCACCGGAATCTCGGATGTTCTGGCATATTTCTTTCGATTTTCTTTTAATACCTGTATCCGTCTGGTGACGGTCCGTTTTGTTCTCATGTCTTTATCCTTCCTACTATCAATTTACATCCATTATGCTCATATATCTTCTGCAAAGTGCGCATTGGCAATCAATGACTCCAGTTGGATCTCTGACGATCTTCCACCTGTCAATTCATCAATCTTTGCATTCACCGCCGGATGAAAATAGCACCCTTGCTTTTCCTGTTTTTTTCCGTAAATAACTGCATCTTCCAATATACCGCGATCCTGAATCCGTTTCTCTGCCGGAATTGGGTTCAGACACAGAGCATGAGGCTGACAGCTGTCAATCTCTGGCAATATCGCATGATATCCATCTTCCGGCAGAAACACATATCCTCCCGGCAGTGTTTCATCAGACACACATACCCGGACACCTGATTTTTCTGCCTGTTCAACCGAGTATAAAAAGTCAAACATATCTTTAAATGACGTTGCCAGCATCGACACTTTCGACTGCATCAACGCCCGCAGATCATTGCATTTCTCTGCGCACTGATCTGGCACTAATCCTCCGATTCCACAAGTCACCACAAGCGGAATCTTTCTGTCTTCACACACCCGCATGGCTCCTGATGCGGTCAATGCGCCTGACCTTCCTGCACGAACTGCCTGATCGTAATTAAAATAATTCACGCGCCCATAGTCTGCTGCCCGCTCCCGAAACTCACAGAACTCGTCCACATTTCCTACAATCGTCCGACCGTGATCCAGCCATGCAATCTCCCATTTTTTATCCAGTTCTTGTTTCAAACGCTCGCTGCTGATACTTTTCAGTCCATGTGTCAGCAGTGCTGACTCTATGATAAATTCTCGCATACTGATAACACTGCTCCTGCCTGCAATTCCAGATCAAATCCATTCTGTTCATTTAAGAAATCCAGATAGTCTTCCGGAAAACTCCTGCTTCCGCGGAACGTACCGCACAGCGCTCCCACAATACTTGCGATCGCACTGGTCTCATCTCCGATATTTACTCCATCGCAGATGCATTTCATGCTATCACCGCGCTCTGCGATAAAAATACCGATTGCTGTCGGTACCGTCTCTGCGATCGCCGGTCCGCTTCCGATGCGGTCACGCAGCTCATCAACCGGATTCTTATCGTCCGAAGTATGGAGTGCAATGTCAATTGCCATATCCAATCGTTTTGCAACCGATGGTCCCGGATACACATGAATATCTGTCCGTTTTCTGGCAAGTGCTTCGCCCTCTCTGCATCCATATTTTGCTGCCTGCACAATGTTGTATACAGTTGCATCATACTTCATAGCCTCGCAGATTGCTGCCGCGATCGCGCATGCTCCTGACACTGACCATGGATCATCGTGGGAAGATATCGCAATCTCCACTGCATTTTCAATTGCTTTATCCACATTTCCATTGCTGAACAAGCCCGCCGGATACGCTTTTACCGCAGCTCCATTAGAGGACAGTGCATAATAATGTCCCTTAAACAGCTTATTGCCCAAGTGTCCGATATAATCCCAGGTATTCATTTTCTTCTGCCGGTTCATCTCAATAATTGCTTTTCTGGTGGTCATGCCCGCAAATGGTTCAAAATACTCGGTATCTCCCCACTCCAACAGGGATTCCATTGCGATCTCTCTGGTAATCTTACCGTCCGCCTGCACGATTGCATTTGTCAACATATACGGTATACTGAATGCATCCGTCACCTGACCCGGCTTTCGTCCTCTCGCCTGTACGTCTCTTGGCGGTTCCTGAAAAGATTCCACACGTCCACCAAAGATCTCCTTGATCTGTCCGGTGGACTTGGCCTCTGTAGCTGCTCCCATTGCATCTCCCGTCGCTGCGCCCAGCAGGCATCCCAATATCTTATCGTACATTCTGCTCACCCCGTTTCTGTCTGATACCTGCAATCCGCTCTACATCGTCTGCCATTTTACGGATCTCAAATCCATTGATTTTTTCCATTGTCGGTAAGAAATGCTCCGGAAATGCTGCTGATCCTGACAGTGCTCCTGCAATTGCTCCCGCCATGGTCGCTACTGTGTCTGTATCGTATCCCGCATTTACCGCACCGATAATTGCATCCATCGGATTCCCTCTGCCTGCCGCAAAGAAGCCGAATGCACTCGGAATTGCCTCTGCTACATGAAGTCCCATGCCGATCCGCTCTGCAATCTCGACCATTTTCTCTTCCTGTGTCCCCTTGCCAAGTCCGATATCTACCGCCATCTCAATTCGTTTTACTACCGATGGGCCAGCTACATCTCTGCCCATTTCTCTGCCGATGCGTGCTCCCTCTTTCGCACCGTAGATTCCTGCCTGAATAATACTGTACACATCTGCATCCGGTGTTACCGCTTCTGCAACCGCTGCTGCCACCGCACTTCCGCCGGAAATCGCCAGATAATTATCATGCGTTACCATGGTTACTACTGCTGCGTCATAGATTGCCTGATCTACATTACCAGGATTAAACAGACCGATTGGTGCAATCTTCATGGCCGCACCGTTGGTTGCCTGTCTCGGAAGCAGTTGGATCGCATCAGATTCCGGTATCTCTTCTCCCTTATAACGGCGGATTGCCATACGAGTTGTCGGTCCCGCAAAACGGTCAAAAAATATCGGGTGTTCTGACCAGTCAATTAATGCCTCTTTTACCACTTCGGACGTAATCTCACCATCGTGGTCGATAATATGTCTGGTAATAAAATACGCCGAACTGAAATCATCTGTTGCCTGCCCCGGCTGGTTGCCTTTGGCAAATGTATCCATTGGCGTCACTTCAAAATCTGTCACCTTGTGTCCGAAATACTGAAGGATCTGTTCGGTCGTCCGACTCTCAGTTGCTGCTCCCATGGCATCGCCGGCTCCTGCTCCGATCAGACATCCCAGGATTCTGTCATTTAAGCTATACACATTCATCACCTCGCCTCTATTATAGCACGTGGGCATCCACTGTTCCTGCCCATATGCACGAAAGGGGAGATGTATTACACATCTCCCCTTATGATCAAGCGGATATTTCCGCCTCATTACCTTCCTGACGCTTAGTGCCAGTCAGACATCTCAGCTACGTTGTCAGCATTAACCAGTGCCATCGGTGTACTGTCGCCAATACTTGTTACTTCCTGTCCTTCCAGGGCTTTCAGCATCATGATAACAGCTTCTCTACCCATAAGGTATGGAGACATAGCTACTGTTGCATCATATGTTCCGTCTTCGATTGCTGCTTTAGCTTCTTCTGTGAAGTCAACACCAACTACCATAACCTGATCTTTCATGTCTTTTTCCTGAAGAGCCTTTACAACACCAAGTGCCATATCATCGTTACCACAAGCAATACCTGCAAGATCCGGGTTAGCTTCGATAATAGCTGTAGCTGCATCATATGCTTTCTGTACGTCGAAATCACACTGCTCAACTGCTACTACATCATAACCAGCTGCCTCAAATGTCTCTTTTGCTCCATCTCTACGAGCGTCTGCCTGTGTACCACCTTCGTTACCAGCGATAACAGCTACCTTCTTGCTGTCGCTCTTGTTATTATCGATGATGTACTGAGCTCCCATTTCTCCCTGAGACTTGAAATCTACCGTAATCATACCTGTCAGAGATCCGCCGGCTTCTTTCAATGCATCAGCATCTACTTCGTTACCTGTTGTAATGATCGGTACTTCATCCTGGTTAGCTTTTACAATACCGGAAATCAGGCAGTCGCCTGTCAGTGGAGATACAGCGATTGCTGCGTAATCTTTAACGAGCATATTTTCCAGAATATTCAGCTGTCCAGCTGTATCTGTATCAGAATCCGTTGCCTGCACGTCAATATCTACGCCATACTCTTTGGCTGTGTCTTCGTAACCTTCCTGCATAGTTACCCAGAAAGAGTTAGCCAGTGTACTTTCGATAGCTGCAAGCTTCACTCCGCTGTCTTTCTTCGGCAGTGGTGCAAAGTCTTCATCTACCTGTGCCATTGCCTGAGCAAACAATGTGTCTTCTCCTGACGCATCATCTTCCTTTGCGTCATCTTTCTTTTCTGTGTCTTCTGTCTTAGTATCCTCTTTCTTCTCGTCTGAAGAACTGCTTCCGCATCCTGCTACCATTGCGGATACCATTGATACACACAATAAAATGCTTACTAATTTCTTTTTCATTTTGCTCCTCCTTGTTTAACTCTTAGTAAGATTTATTATTCAATGAGGTTCTCCCCTCATTAAATGCAATACATCCTGTACGGTTGCACGGCTTCTTGGTCCCGCAATCGTACATTTGACAGCTGCCGTTGCATTAGCGAACTTCAATGCATAAGCTTCGTCTTTTTCTTCTCCAAAATATGAATACAGCAGTCCACCGATAAAGCAATCTCCTGCACCAGTCGTATCCACCGGTTCTACTTCATATGCCGGAGCATGATACTCGTGTTCTCCATCATACCAGTAGGCACCCTCGCCTCCTGCTGTCAGGATTACCCCTTTTTCTACATGATATTTATCCTGAATCATGCGCATCGCTTTGTAAGGATCTGTCTCTCCGGTCATCTCCTCGTAGCCGGCGCGTCCACTGATAAATACCGTACACAATTCCATCATCTTCTCAATCTCTTCACGGCTTGTCCCACAAGTCTCCATGAAACTTGGCACACACTGCATATTGTAAATGACAGGCTTGCCCTGCTCCAGTGCTTTCTCTGCCAGCCAGATGGCTGCTTTCGGCGAGAACATATCATTGTAGAAAATATCCATGCCATCCATAATATCAGCCGGAAGCTCCTCCGGAGTCAGTGTGCATACCGCATCTCCCGCATTTGCAAAAATACAGTGTTTACCGCCCGGTGCCGTAATAATATAAGTATGCAAGGTAGTTCCTTTTTCTTTTGTTACCACATATCGGTCATCCACATGATCTGCTACCAGTGTCTTACGAAACTGGCTTCCTACCTCGTCATCACCGATCTTACCGGTCTGATATGCTTCCATGCCAAGGCTCGCACACGCTACTGATACATTGGATGCGCTGCCGCCCGGAAGCATTTCTTCATGATGAATCAAGGCAAATCCGTCATCCTTTGGAAGCTCATAGCTGTTCAGCACTACATCCATGGCGATCGCGCCCAGTGATAATACTTTTTTGTCCATTATACTTCACTCCTTTTTCTGCGATTGCTCTCCGAAATGAGTACCGCTATTACTAATATCACACCAGTCAGCACTTCCTGATAATGAGAAGATACTGAGAGAAGTACAAGTCCGTTCTTCAGAATATTCAGGATCAGGCAGGCAACCACGGTACCTGCTACATTGCCCTTGCCGCCCTGCATACTGGTTCCTCCGAGAACCGCTGCCGCAATGGCATCCATCTCATATCCCTGCCCAGCCAGCGGCTCTGCCGAATTCAGTCTGGCTGTTACAATCATGCCTGCGATACCTGCGCACAGTCCACAGATCGCATAAATCACTATTTTTAACTTCTTAACATCTACGCCGGAACGATTCAATGCCAGTGCACTGGTTCCACAGAACAGACAATAATTACCAAGCACTGTCTTATGCAGGATCACTGCTCCGATCACTGCGATCAGCAATGACAATACGATCGGCACATTGATCGGCCCGATCTTACCTGAACCCAGGAATGTAAAAATATCCGAAAATCCGTAAATCGGCTTGGAATTGGTCCATACCAGAATCACTCCCCGAAGCACTGTCATACTTGCAAGCGTCACAATAAATGAACTGATCTTACCATACGCTACCAGCGCGCCATTGACCACACCGATCAGGGCTGATACTGCAAGTCCTAAAAGTGCAGCCGCCAGTGACGGCACGCCTGCCACACATAGCATACCCATGATCATACCGGAGAATCCAATGATCGCACCTACCGACAGATCAATCTCTCCCATACAGATCACGAATGTCATTCCCACAGACAGCACCAGATAAATAGCTGACTGATTCAGAATATTCCTGCAATTCTTCCAGGAAAGGAAAAATGGCGATGCAATAGATAATACCATGATCAATACGACCAGTATTGTGATCAGAAAGATCATATATGAATGTCCCTGTAATTTCTTTTTCACGCTAAGCACCTGCCTGTCCCTGTTTTTCTTTTGCGCCTGTAATCATAGACACCACCTCGTCCATGGTCGTCTCACAGGTCTTCATCTCGCCGATCACCCTGCCCTGCCGCATAATACAGATCCGATCCGAAATATCAAATACCTGCGGCATATTGTGGCTGATCACAATTACCACATATCCATCCGATGCCAGTCTGCGAATCAGCTTCAGTACTGCATTCGTCTCATTCAGTCCCATCGCTGCTGTCGGTTCATCAAAGATAAACACCTTCCCGCCGCGATTCACCAGACGCGCTACTGCTACGCCCTGTCTCTGACCACCACTCAGATTCCCAACCGGAATCGTCACATCCGGAATTCTGATATCCAGATTCTGAAGCAGTTCTTCTGCTTTCTTATTCATTGCCTTCTTTTTCAAAAATCCGAATCTGGAATACTCATTTCCCAGGAACAGGTTCGATGTCACATCCATCGTATTACCCAGTGCCAGATCCTGATATACGGTGGACACACCTGCCTCGATTGCCCCTCTGGTAGTCAGACCTGTGTATTCCTGATCACCTACTTTGATCTTGCCCTGATCTGGTCTCAATACTCCGGACAGGATTTTGATCAGCGTGGACTTACCTGCGCCGTTATCACCAACGATTGCAAGTACCTCTCCTTCATACGCTGCTACAGACACCCCTCGGAGTGCCTGTACATGTCCGAAATCCTTATGCAATTCGATTGCTTTTAAATATGCCTCACTCATAAAAACCTCGTATATATTGATATTTTCTATAACCCATCTTTTTAATTGGTTTATAACTTTTATATTTTAAAATACAAATCCCTTTGTATTTCTTTTTACTTCGCACAACTATTATATCACTCGTTTTATAGTCTGACAAATCGGCTTTATCTATAAGTGAGTCGTATTTATTTGTGTTATCTATAAATTTATAGGATTTTTTTATAACCACTCTATCACTTGCACATTTTTTGCTACTGTGTTTAAATTAGGTTGGGGCAAAAACACTATCATCATAATAAGGGGAGATATTTATGAGACAGGAATTACAGATATTATATGAAGATCCAGACATTATCGTCTGTTTCAAGCCGCATGGTCTTGCCACCCAAAGCCATCGTATCAGCACTCCTGATCTGGAGCACATGATCCTGAACCATCTGGCTGAGACAGAACACCGTTCTTCTTCACACAAACATAGATCTGCACCGTATCTGGCCGTAGTCCACAGACTGGATCAGCCCGTATCCGGTATTCTGGTATTTGCCAAGAATCCAAAGGCTGCCCGGAATCTGAACCATCAGTTAACAAATGAAGGCTTCGGCAAACACTATATGGCGCTGGTCGACGGCTGTCCGTCCAAAGAGACCGATACACTCGTCAATTACCTTGTCAAAGACAGCAAGAGCAATACTTCCAGAGTATGTGACCACCACACCCATGGTGCCAAAGAGGCACGCTTAAGTTATCGCATTCATTCCAGAGAAGCCGAACAGACTCTCCTGGAAGTCACCCTGGACACCGGACGCCACCATCAGATCCGTGTACAATTAGCCCATATGGGCTGTCCAATCGTCGGCGACACCAAATACAATCCAAATGCGCAAAAAAAAGGATGGCAGGAAATCAAACTCTGTGCATACAAACTCGCGTTCCACCATCCGATCACCGGAACTCCGCTGGAATTTCAGGTGCCATTTTCATAAACTATTAACTTAAAATCGGCGATTCCGTAATGGAACCGCCGATTTATATTTTCACTTTATTAACCTGCTTTTATTTATGGAAGCACTTCCTCACCATTGTTATACATGTTTACTACATGCTGGATACGATCTGCCGGATCCAGAATGCTTCCGATAGAGCTGTCATGGTTCAGTGTATCGATCAGAAGCGCAAGATACTTGCTCATATCACAGTTAATGTAGTACGGCTTAGACAGAAGCTCCGGTGTCTGATAGATCAGGTTCGTTGTCAGCACACCATTCAGAATGCCTTCTTCATATGCTTCATCAAATTTGTCCAGTCCGCTTGTGAACAGACCGAATGTAGCTGCTGCATAGATTCTCTTAGCCTTGCGCTGCTTTAACTGTTTTGCCACATCCAGGATGCTGTCTCCTGATGAAATCATATCATCCAGAATTATCACATCCTTGCCTTCTACAGAAGATCCCAGGAACTCGTGTGCAATAATCGGATTACGTCCATTTACTACACGACTGCAGTCTCTTCTCTTATAGAACATACCCATATCCAGGTTCAGCACATTTGCAAGGTATACGGCTCTCTCTGTAGCTCCCTCGTCCGGGCTGATTGACATCATATGCTGACTGTCAATCTTCAGATCTTTAACTGTTCCCAGAAGTCCTTTTACAAACTGATAAGTCGGACGTACCGTCTCGAATCCGCTGAGCGGGATCGCATTCTGTACACGCGGATCGTGCGCATCGAATGTAATGATATTGTCTACGCCCATGCGTACCAGCTCCTGCAGTGCCAGTGCACAGTCCAGAGACTCTCTTCCGCCTCTCTTGTGCTGACGGCTCTCGTACAGGAATGGCATAATGACATTGATACGTCTTGCCTTACCACCAATGGCAGCAATAATTCTCTTCAGGTTCTGATAATGGTCATCCGGTGACATGTGGTTCACGTGACCACTCATAGAATAAGTGCAACTGTAATTACATACATCTACCAGAATATAGATGTCTTTGCCTCGTACAGACTCATTGATAATACCCTTCGCTTCTCCGGAACCGAATCTAGGCACCTTTGCGCTGAGCAGATATGAGTCCTTCTCATATCCGGAAAATGCGATATTATCCTTATACTCAGATCCATCCTCATGACGCCATTTGGCAAGGTATTCATCCACCCTGTTTCCCATCTCCTGACATCCGTCAAGTGCGATAATTCCCAAAGCTCCTACCGGGATATTGTCCAAGTTACGTTCGTTACGGCGCATCATCTGTAAGTACCTCCTAAAATTATTTTCTGCCCATAAGTTTCTTTTGAATTCGTATATCGTCTCCGGTAATCCGAAGAACAGTGTATGCACTGGTAATACGGGAAAACACCCTTTCCGAGTACATATTATTAAGATCATCCAGTGAAAGATTCGTGGATATCATCGTAGACTTGCCACGCAGTAATCTTTCATTCAGACAGACAAACATCTGCGAAATGGTAAATCCATTTGCAAATTCTGTCCCCAGATCATCTATGAGCAGCAGATCGCAGTCATATATATGCTCATAATCCCGCGCTGCATCCTCATCCTTTTCAAACTGCTTCTTTGCAAAGATATCAAATAACTGGCTTGCTGTAAAGTATATTACGGAAAATGTCTGATCTAAAAGCTCCTTCGCCACACAGTGCGTCAAAAATGTCTTGCCCACACCAGTGTCTCCGTAAAGCAGTAGATTGCCTCCATCCTTTGCAAAGTTCTGCGTAAATTCCTGACATGCCCTGACCGCCGTCTGGATCGCTTCTCTGGAAGATCTGCCTGTCAGCGGGTCGATATGGCTGTCCGAATAGTAGTCCATAGAAAATGTATTGAAATTCTCTTTTTGTAATATTTCCTGCAGATTGGACTGTGTATACATGTAATCTATAATTGCCTTTTTAAAACAATGGCACTTTTCTTTTCCTATATAACCAGTGTCCTTGCAATCCGGACAGGTATAGGATAATTCAAGATAATCGGCGCGATATCCAGCCTGGGTCAACAGCAGTTTCTTTTCTTCAAAAAGAAGATGGAGATCTTCTTTTAATGCAGTAAGCGCACTCTCATCTCCATCCAGCATCCGGCGTGCCTGTCGAACACTAAGCTCCGAAATAGACTGATCCAGCTCACGAAGTCTCGGGATCCGATCATATACCTCTTCATAGCGTCCCCGCAGTCGGTTCTCATTATCCAATTGTCTCTTTTCATATATACGCATGAAATGATCATACTGCGAATTGGTAAGTGCCACTACTCTCTCCTTGTCAATATATGAATCAATATGCTACCGGGTCTCGATCAGCTTTCTGGTAAGCTCATCCATATCCTGATACTTGCGTCCTTCAAAATTATTAAACTTGCTCTTCGCGGTACGGCTTGATGTCCTCGGTACTGCTGTCTTCTTGGCTTCTTTTTCTTTCATATGTACCAGATCCAGTGCCTTCACATCAGCAATGTCTCTGACTCCCTTATCCATCCAGCTCTTCAGGATCGATTCCGTATAATCGAAACTCGGCTGATGGATCGTATTCATAGTACGATTACAGGCTTCCACGATCAGTTCCGGCGAAAATCCATACTCATCATTCCATCTGGAAATATATGCCATCTCAGGCTCTGCCGGTGCCCGGCCTTTTATGCCGTATGCATTCAACACCGCATAGCTGTTCTTATTATACTTACCGGATGCATCCTTAGCTTCCTTTACAGTCGTTACATGCTGGTCATTCCAGGACAGTGCAACTTTCTTAATATAATGTATGCTCTTATGCCCATTCTCTACGCAATATTCGATCAGATACTCGATCAGATCCGCTGACATTCCAAGTACATCGTAAAAATACACCAGTTCTTCTACTTCTGTCTTGGTCAGTGTCTTACCCAGATACAACTCTGTCACATGTGTAATCTCGCGGAATTCCTTGCGGTTCTTCTCACTCGGTGTCTGTGCAGACTTAGGTTCCGGTGTCGCCGGACTCTCTGGCTTCTTCACCATAGAAATCACTGTCTGCGCTGCCTTCTTCGCCGGTGTCGCAGCCGCTTCTCTCTCCTGCGCCTGCGGTGCAGACTGAGCTCCGCTCTTGGCAACATCAAGCAGACCTTTCTTCGTCCAGTAATCCAGTGCACGATTGACATCCTTCTCTGTACAGTCCAGAATATCGGCAATTTCCGACACACCAAGGTTCACAGATGGATCGCACTTATAGCGCAATAATAAAAGGTATACCTTTACATACTCGCCATTCGCTTCTGCCATGTATTTATCTATAAATTCATTCTCAACCAGGGTTGCATAACCCTGTACGCAATTTGTCAAAGTTAATTTCGTCATCTCGATCTTCCTCGTCTCTCATCTCATAGCATACACATTATAGCATCGAGGAATAAACCGAAAAAGTTTTTTTTCACGCAAAATCTGTCTTTTTTGTTGATAAATTCATGTGGATAATGTGGATAACTAGTCCTGAAGGAGCTTTTCTCCTATATTTACAACATCTCCGGCTCCCATAGTTATCAACACATCCCCCTTCTGACATCTTTCCAGAACGAATTCTTCGATCTTCTCAAAAGACGGCAGATAATATGCGTCACAGCCTTTTTTCTTCAATGCTTCTGCGATCTGTTCTGAGGATACCCCCAGTGTATCCGTCTCTCTTGCAGCATAGATATCTGCCAGAATCACATGGTCTGTTGTAGAAAGTGCATCAACAAACTCATCAAATAATGCCTTGGTTCTGGTGTAGGTATGTGGCTGGAAAATACACCACACTTCTTTATGCGGATAATTCTCTGCTGCTGTCAGTGTTGCCCGGATCTCGGTCGGATGATGTGCATAATCATCTATGATCGTGAATCCATTTTTTGTACCTTTATATTCAAATCTACGATTCGTTCCACGGAACTCCTTCAGACCTTTCTGCATAGACACAAATGGAATACCCAGAATATCTGCTGCCGCAATGGCTGACAATGCATTCAGCACATTGTGCTCACCTGTCACAGAAAGTGCCATGCGTCCCATCTTCTGTCCGTCATGCATCACATTGAAGGAAGAATCTCCCACTTCGTCATGTGCAATGTCTGCTGCGCTGTAATCTGCGGACGGATCCGTGCCAAAGGTTACCACCTTACATGCCAGACCATCTGTAATCTCTTCCACATTCGGAATCTGCTGATTGATTACCAGCACACCATCTTCCGGAAGTAATTCAGCAAACTTGCGGAACGAATTACGGATATCCTGAAGGTCCTTAAAGAAGTCCAGATGATCCGCATCAATATTCAGGATAATCGCAAGCTTCGGAAACAGATGCAGGAAACTGTTGGTATACTCACATGCCTCCGCCACAAAGAGTTCTGAATCTCCAACACGGATATTACCGCCAATTGCCTTCAGGATACCTCCTACCGATAATGTCGGATCCTGATCATCTGCCAACAGAATCTGTGACAGCATAGATGTCGTAGTTGTCTTACCATGGGTACCTGATACTGCGATCGGCATATCATAATTACGCATCAACTGACCCAGAAGTTCTGCACGACTGAGCATTGGAAGCTTCTGTCTCTTTGCCTCCATAAATTCTTCGTTATCTTCATGGATTGCAGCTGTATATACTACTACATCAATTCCGTCTATAATATTGGACGCTTTCTGTCCATAAAACACTTTTGCTCCCATCTGTTCAAGATGGTCTGTCAGAGCTGACTCTTTGGCATCAGATCCCGATACTGCAAATCCCTCTTTTAACAATACCTCTGCAAGTCCGCTCATGCTTATTCCGCCAATGCCAATAAAATGCACATGGATTGGCTCTCCAAAATTAATCTTATACATTAATCAAAGCCTCCTAGCCTGTTCTATCTATCTTATTATAAACATATATTTAAAAAAATCCAAGCTGTAAACGTCATAAAACATCATGTTTCTCTTTGCAAAAATAAACTGCACTTACTCTTGTAAATTTTAAACAATTTTCTTTGCTATTTTATATTTTTTTTGTAATATTTGTTCACACGCAGAGCAATCTATGCTATACTTGACATATATCATTATTAACAGTCATTGATGTGCTGTAACAATAGTGGGATAAAAAGAATAGAGGAATGCCGGCTAGAACTATTGCCGGAGAAAGGAGCTGAATACGCCATGCAGATTACAGATGTACGTGTGCGCAAAGTTGCAAAGGAGGGAAAGCTCAAAGCTGTGGTATCTATTACTATGGATGAAGAGTTCGTAGTACATGATATCAAAGTGATTGAGGGGGAAAAGGGGCTTTTCATTGCAATGCCTAGCAAGAAGACAGCGGACGGTGAATATCGGGATGTTGCGCATCCAATCAACTCTGGCACAAGAGAGCGGATTCAGAGCATAATTCTCAGAAAATACGAAGAAGCTATGCAGGAAGATTCCCAGGAGACAGCATAGGTTTTGATATCAGAGAGAGGCACAATACTCGGGGTCAGCCAACCAAAGAAAGGGAGTCACTACTTCATGAACATCGTTTCAAGAAGTGATGACTCCCTTTCTTTATAGTCTTATATCTGTATAAGCAATATTCATTTTTTTCAACAGTTCTCCTTCTCTGTGATGACAGGTAAATAAAAGCACCTGTCTTCCCGATTCTGCAAGCCACGCCATTGCCCGTTCCAGTCTGGTATCATCATAATATGCAAAGGTATCGTCCAGAATAATCGGATAATCTTCCGCATACAGAAGATCTGCTACTGCCATCCGCAACGCAAAATAAATCTGTTCTAGCGTTCCCTGGCTGAGCTGTTCTACCGCGATCTGCTGATTCTCATGCCATACATGCATGTGCAGAGAATCATTAATCACCAGACGGCTGTATCTTCCATCCGTCAGCTTCTCCATGACCGCAGATGCTTTACGGTTCAGCACCTGTTCCATCTGCTTCTGCATTTCCAAAGTCAACATGTCAAGACGACTGATTGCCAGCATAAGTGCTTCTCTCTTACGGTCCACTTCCCTGTAATCCATACTCATATGATCCAGTTCCCGGAGACTTTCCTGAAGATTCTCATATTCAATCTGCTTTTCCTTACGCATATTGGTCAGTTGTTCTTTCTTCCACCGAAGCTTCTCTGTCGATATCAGCTCTTCCCCGACATCCAGTTCTTCTGCCACTTCTTCTGTCTTCGCTTTCCGCTTGCCGACCTTCATCCTGTTCCAGATATAGATGATTCCAAGCACGATAACTACAGTCGTGACCAGCGAATTCCACGGACCAGGCAACACACACAAAAGCAGGATACAGGCACCTATAATTGCCACAATTTCCAGTGGATGCACTCTCCACCTGGATGTCGGCACTTCTTCTGCCGCTTCTTCTTCCTCTTCATCCACGTCCCGGTACTGTAATTCCAGTTCTACTTCCTTTAACTCGCTGTCCATATAATGAATGTCTCTCCATATATGTGCCGCTTCCTGTTCTAACGCCTCCCTCTTACGCTCTTTGCGCTGCAGCATCTCCCTTGCTTCCCGGTCAGCTTCCTTCTTCTTCTCAAATAATTCCGCTCGGGCTGCTGACACATCAATATCACTGTCTCCGGTCATATAATAACCAGTCGCATAATTCTTAAGTTCCGCAGCCAGTGCCTGGTTCGTCGCTGCATGAAGCTGCCCGATACACAGTGTGTTCTCATAAGACGACGCTGTCAGTCCATCCAACACCATCTCCAGGTCTCCATCCCCGGGAGATAATTCTTCGCCATCCGTTTCACAATATAACTTAACACTCTTGGAATATTTATCAAAATTTCTTTGCAAACAAAAATCTTTCTCATTGCTTTGAAACTTCAGTTCCCCCGAATAATAATTACCGTATTCCCAGGGTTCATATCTGGAAAATGTATCCTTCGCCGACGCCCGTCCGCGTCCGCGCTCCAGTCCAAACAACATTGCCTTAATAAAAGTATGCATTGTAGTCTTGCCGGATTCATTCTCCCCACAGATTACATTGATCCCATCCTGAAGCTGAATGCTCTTATCATGAAATTTGCCGAAATTCTTCAGTTTCAGTTCCCTAAGCTTCATGTCTGTTCTCTCCTTGTATCAAGCAGCGCCTGCACTCCCTCGCATAAAGCTGCGTATTCCGTGCTGTCGGCTTCTGCACCTTCAAAGCTTGCGATATAGCGCCCCAACAGATTCTCCTGATTGCGTCCCAGAAGTTTCTCATAGTCATATGCCGGTCTGGTATGATCCATGATCTCCAGCACATTTCCAAAAGTATCCATCTGACTCAGATCAAATGCCACATCCGGATCACGCCTGCCTTCCAGGCTCAGACAATACATATTCTGTACACCCCTCTGACCAATCAGTTCGTCAATCCTGGTATGCAGATCATAGCCAGTCATCTTCTCATCCACCGGTACATCCAGATGTACATATTCGCGCTCCGCATGTTCCACGAAAGAAATGCGGCATCCACTCGGATCCAGAATCCCCCGCACAAATCCATGCGCACCGATATCATTGCGATCGATCGGCTCCAACGCGCCAGCATATGCCATACGGTTTGGAATCAGCACTTCTGGCTTGTGGATATGTCCCAGCGCCACATAGTCGAATCCAATCTCATCTACAACCGTTTTGCGGAATGGCAAATGGGATGCATCCCCGCCATGTGCCAGCAGAATATGATATCTGCAGATATCCTTTAACTCTATCTGCTCATATAACGACTCCTGATTCTCTTTTTCATAATAGCTGCATCCATACACAGCCAGATTCATGGTCGGTAACTGAATACACGACACTTCATCCGATAAGATCATGTGCACATTCTGATTCCACGTATAATTACGGTAATATGACTGCTTTTTAATATAGTCATGATTGCCCGCCACAAGCACCACCTGTGTATGCGGAATGCTTCCAAACATGGCATCCACTTCCTTCAGTTCCCGAAGCAGCGGCTGTCTGTGAAAAAGATCTCCTGCAATCAGCAGCAGATCTGTCTCCTCTCTGCGGCACACCTCGATCACTTTGCGAAAGCTGTCCCAGATCTCATTTTTTCTTTTTTCGCTGTACTTTTTTCCTGCGTCCGGACTTGCGCCTAGATGCACGTCCGCTATGTGTATGAACCTCATCGCTGTCTCCTTCTTCCTGCTTGCTCTTCGATGGCAGCGTTACTATAAATTGCGTCTTATTATCATCACTCTTGGCTATGATACGACCTCCGTGAAGCTCTACGATCTCACGGGCAATGGCAAGTCCCAGTCCCGCACCGCCCGTCTCAGTAGAACGGGAATCATCCAGGCGATAGAATTTTTCAAAAATCGTCTGCAGCTTGGCGCCGGGAATCTTCTTACCCTCATTCTGAAATATAATCTCTACATCGCCACGCTTTCTATGCGCATCAATGCGAATCGTTGTGTTCTCATAACAGTATGCCACAGCATTCCTGAGAATATTGTCAAATACACGAGCCAGCTTGTCAGGATCTCCCTCCACTTCCAGATCATCCTCTGCTTCCACCTCACAGGTCAGATGCTTCTTCTGAAGCACTCCATATAACTCGTCGGCAATCTGCTCCAGCATCATAGACAGATTCAGATCTACCGGCTCCAGTTCAAATTCCTGCAAACTGAACTTGGTAATATCAAAAAACTCGTTGATCAGATCACCCAGACGAATCGCTTTTTCCAGAGAAATGTGTGTGTACTTGGCACGTTCCTCTACCGACATATCCGGATGGCTGTCAAGCATGGTCAGATACGCCACCACCGATGTCAGCGGCGTCTTCAGATCATGCGCCAGAAAGAGCACCATATCATTCTTACGCTTTTCGCTCTCCACTGCTTCCAGCTCCTGCCGTTTCAGCGTTGCCTTTATCTCATTCAGACGGATCTCGATCGGCTTCAGCTCTGTGATCAGATGAATCGGCTCAGACGATTCCGACAGAATATTCTCTATGCCATCTCCTACCTGATCTAGATATCTCGTCATCTGCGTCAGTGCAATGTAGAAAAACAGCGCAAAAAGCAGAAGGAATCCCATAATCAAAAAGAAGATCTTGTTATTCCCAATCAGTCTCCAATATAAATGAATGGCGGTCTGTTCTTCCATATGAAAGGTTTCCATGAACTTGACAAACCCCTTTGCAAAGGAGTCGTTGTAAATTCCGTCCACCACATAATTAAGAAGAAAGCCGCCAACCAATACAGTCAGTGCCGTGATCAGCACCGTCTCCAGCAGAATACTGAACTTTAACTTACGATAATTATTCTTCAACTTTGTATCCTACTCCCCATACGGTCTTAATGAAATCCGAGTTACCGGTCGGCGCACTCAGCTTCTCACGGAGATGCCGGATATGCACCATTACCGTATTATTACTGTTCTTATAGTACTTTTCATTCCATACTTTTTCAAATAATTCTTCCGAACTGATCACCTTGCCCCGGTTCTCACAGAGCAGCCACAGAATATCAAATTCAATCGGTGTCAGTGTCAGCGGTACCTCATTGTAAATACACTCGTGCGAGGTACGGTTCAAGGACAGACCACCCACATCGAGCACATCCCCGGCATCCTTACCCACTTCATTGTACTGCGTATACCGGCGGAGCTGCGCCTTGACTCTCGCAGCCAGCTCCAATGGGTTAAATGGCTTCGGCATATAATCATCCGCTCCCAACGTAAGTCCCGTGATCTTATCCATATATTCGGTCTTCGCCGTCAACATGATAACCGGAAATGTATACTTCTCACGGATCTTCTTCAGAATCTGGAAGCCATCAATATCCGGAAGCATCACATCCAGAATCGCCAGATCAATCTTCTTATCCCGGATGCAGTCCAATGCGTCCTGTCCCGTATAAAACTTAAATACCGAATACTGATCATTCTGAAGATACAGTTCGATAACATCTGCTATTTCTCTTTCGTCATCTACTACTAATATATTCATACTATCCCTCCTGTCAGTCTGCGGCATCATCATCTGTAATTGCTTATAACTCGCAATTGTTTACTGTTCTTGGGAATGGGATTACGTCACGGATATTGCTCATACCGGTCAGGTACATGATGCATCTTTCAAATCCCAGTCCGAATCCGGCATGGCGGGTAGAACCGTATTTACGAAGATCCATGTAGAACTGATAATCCTCTGTCTTCATACCCAATTCTTCCATACGCGCTGCCAGCTTCTCATAGTCGTCTTCTCTCTGGCTTCCTCCGATGATCTCACCGATTCCAGGTACCAGACAGTCTACTGCTGCCACAGTCTTATTGTCATCATTCATCTTCATATAGAATGCTTTGATCTCCTTCGGATAATCTGTTACAAATACCGGACGCTTAAATATCTGCTCTGTCAGATAACGCTCATGCTCTGTCTGCAGGTCAACGCCCCAGGATACCTTGTAATCGAATTTGTCATTGTGCTTCTCCAGCATCTCAACAGCTTCTGTATAAGTCACTCTTGCGAAGTCAGAAGATACCACATTCTCCAGACGGTCGATCAGTCCCTTGTCTACAAATGAATTAAAGAACTTCATCTCTTCCGGTGCATTCTCCATTACGTAAGTAATGACATATTTCAGCATAGCTTCTGCTAATTCCATATCGTCTTCCAGATCTGCAAATGCGATCTCCGGCTCAATCATCCAGAACTCAGCTGCATGACGTGTGGTGTTGGAATTCTCTGCACGGAATGTCGGTCCAAATGTATAAATGTTGCGGAATGCCTGTGCATAAGTCTCTCCATTCAGCTGGCCACTTACGGTAAGGCTTGTCTGCTTGCCAAAGAAATCCTGTGCGTAATCTACTTTGCCGTCATCTGTCTTAGGCACATTATCCATATCCAGTGTAGTTACCTGGAACATCTCACCTGCACCCTCACAGTCACTTGCAGTGATCAGTGGTGTGTGAACATATACAAATCCTCTCTCCTGGAAGAACTTGTGAATTGCATATGCTGTCAGTGAACGTACGCGGAACACTGCCTGGAATGTATTAGTACGTGGTCTCAGGTGGCTGATGGTACGCAGATACTCAAAGCTGTGACGCTTCTTCTGCAGCGGATAATCCGGTGCGGATGCTCCCTCGATCTGTACCTCTTCTGCCTGGATCTCAAATGGCTGCTTTGCCTGTGGAGTTGCTACCAGTGTACCCTTCACAATGATTGCTGCTCCGACATTCATCTTAGAGATCTCAGCAAAGTTGTCCAGCTTGTCGCTGTACACTACCTGTAACGGCTGAAAATATGTTCCGTCATTTACTACGATAAATCCAAAAGTCTTGGAATCACGGATACTTCTTACCCATCCCCCAATGGTAATCTCCTGATTCAGATACTTCTCCTGGTCTTTATATAATTCTCTGATTGTTAACAAATCCATACCAAATAACTCCTTCTAAAATAGTATCATTATAAATGCTTTCTTATTATAGCACATAACGCAGGGTTTATGAACTCTAATTTTTAAGGGAACCGGCATTGCCGATTCCCTTATTGCACTTTATTTTAATAACAACAATTTCTCTTCCGGTATCTTAAGCCACCCCGGCATACCTTTCTTTTCCAGCACATCCCACAGATCTCTCTGTACGAACCAGCAAACATCCTCCTGTTCCTCTGATTCTTTAAGAAAATACTTATGTTCAAACGGCAGCTTTGCAACGCTGTCCACTTTTACTTTTATCCATCCTTCCTCCGGCTGCTCTCCGTCAGCAAGCCAGATTGGTTCGAAATCATGCGCACGGATTCCCACATAACGGATATCCTCATCGATCTGCTGTTCCAACGTAAACCGGATACCCCAGCCCGGCACCTGCAGATGATGCTCGTCTTCTCTGATGGCTTCCGTGATATTCTTACATCCGGTCAGCCTTGCTGCTTCTTTCCATTCCGGGCAATCAAACGTCTCTTCTGTGTTTCCGTGACACACCACTTTCCCCTGATCCATAACGATCAGTTCATCGCTGAAACGGTAGATCTCATCCCGACTATGCGACACCAGAATAACGGTTCCCGGATAGTCCTCCAGCATCTGAATCAGTTCCTGCTGCAGTCTGTCTTTTAGAAATTCATCCAGTGCGGAAAATGGCTCATCCAGCAGGATCACCTCTGGTTCATAAGCCATGATCCTTGCCAGTGCTGCTCTCTGTTGCTGCCCGCCGGAAAGCTCTCCCGGCAGCCGGTCTCCCAGTCCGTCCAGCTGGAACTTGGTAATCATCTTATCTGCGATCTGCTCCTGCTCTGCCTTGCCGCATTTCAGCCCCGCCATAATATTCTTACGCACAGACATGGTCGGGAATAATGCATAATTCTGGAACAGATAGCCGATCTTCCTCTTCTGTGGCTTCACATTGATCTTCTGATCTCTGTCATACAGCGTGCGTCCTTCCAGCACGATCCGCCCCCGATCCGGTGACTCAATTCCGGCAATGCATCCTAGCGTCATGCTCTTGCCACAGCCACTTGCCCCCAGGATGCCGATCCGCCTGCTGTCACTCTTCACTTCCATATTCAGATGGAATCTTCCCAGTGTCCTGCTGATATTTATCTCAATCATACTCTCTCCCACAGTCCGCTCTTGCCGCCGGATTTCCGGAGCAGATGGACTTCATTGATTTCCATACCTTTATCTACTGCCTTGCACATATCATAAATGGTAAGCAGTGTTACATTTACACCAGTCAGCGCTTCCATTTCTACGCCCGTCTTACCTGTCGTTTTTGCCGTACATCTGGCCTCAATCTCACAGGTCTCATCGTGACAGATAAATTCCACTTCTACTTTACTGAGATTCAGGATATGGCACAGCGGAATCAGCTCTGAGGTCTTCTTGGTTCCCATGATGCCTGCGATCCGCGCCACGCCCAGCACATCCCCCTTCTTCATGTCACCAGCTTTCACCTTTGCATAGCATTCTTCTGACATACGGATACACCCCGACGCTATCGCTTCTCTTACCGTATCCTGCTTCTCACTGACATCCACCATAATCGCTTCGCCCTGTCCATTAAAATGTGTAAACTCACCCATAACCTGTCCTCTTTCTTACCAACGTTTGATATTTTTCATTTTCCTGCCGGAGATCAGATTCATCAATACAATCACACCAAATGCAATCAGCATGACGATGATGACCCACACCCCCGCCGTCGTATAGTTGCCATCCTGCACAACCATGGCTATCCTCTGGGAAATGGTTGCCGTCTTTCCCGGAATATTTCCCGCCAGCATAGAAGTCGCGCCGTACTCTCCCAGTGCCCTTGCAAATGTCAGGATCGTGCCGGATATAATACCCGGCCCCGCTGTCGGCACAACCACTTTCCAGAAAATGGCCATTTCACTCATCCCAAGTGTTCTTCCTGCATAGATCAGATTCACGTCTACCTGCTCAAATGCCGCTCTGGCATTCCGATACATTAATGGAAATGCGATTACCGTTGCTGCGATAATACAGCCAAGCCAGGTCTGTACGACCTTAATATCAAATGTCTCATACAGGAAGATTCCCACCGGTCTTCTTCTGCTGAATAACAGCAGCAGGAAAAATCCGGCTACCGTAGGCGGCAGTACCATAGGAAGTGTCAGGATTCCGTCTGCCACTGCCTTTACCCATGGTCTTGCCTTGATCACCTTACGTGCCGCATAGATGCCGAGAAAGAAAGAGATGATGGTCGCCACGATCCCCGTCTTGATTGATATAAACAGCGGACTCCAGTCCAGGTTATTCAAAATCTCCATAATCTCTTTCATCTCGGTCATCTCCTTACTTTAATAGCAATTTAAAAATAACTTTAATCATCACTCTACATTTGTATCAAATAAATATTTCTCATATACTTCTTTTGCCTTATCTGTTGTCAGGAAATGCAGGAAATCCAATGCTGCTTCACTTTCCAGATCATCAGCTTCGTCATTCTTGATCTGGGCGATCGGGTAGATAACGTCTCCTGTCAGGTCATAGCCTACCACCTGCAAAATCTCAAGCTTGTCTTCCAGTCCGTATGTATCTGATTTATATACGGTACCCACTTCGTTAGAGCCTTCTGATACAGCTGCTGTTACCGCACCAACATTGGCACACTCATTGATCTCGATTCCGCCGAGTGCATCCGATACTTCCTGTGTTGTGATCGCAGATACATCATCCACCTTATCCAGCATACCTGCATTTACCATAGCCTGGCGTGTGTATTTACCAACCGGAACACTTCCATCAGCCAGAGCAAAGCTTTCAGCCTTGCCAATGTCTTCCAGACCGGTTACCTTCGTGTCGCTTCCTTTGTATGTCACCACACATACCTGATTGTTGACTACATTTGCACGGGTTCCGTCTACTACAAGCTCATCTCCTTCGAGCTGATCCATCTGCTTCTGTGCTGCTGAGAAGAACAGGTCACACGCTGCACCCTGCTCTATCTGCTCCATCAGAGTTCCTGAACTGTCGTAGCTGGTCACAATCTCTACATTCGGCTGTTCTTCATTATACATGGAAATGAGTTCGTCTACTACACCATTCAGACTCTTTGCCGCAAAGATCGTAATCGTGGTGTCATCAAACTGATCTCCGTCACTTTCCTTGTCTTCGTCCTTTGCTGTGTTCTCTGTCTTGATGTCTTCTTTCTTCTCATCGGAACTTCCGCCACATCCGGCAAGTCCCAATACCATCACGCCTGCTAACATTGCTGCTAATACTCGTTTCTTCATGATTGTTCTCCTTATTATGGTTTTCTGTTCTTCAACCGTTCTTTCTTTAAAAAGCGAACGGTATTAAACAAATTTCAATATCTTTCCGGAGTAGTGCGCCTATCCGTTACTATTCACAGTCCTCCACGCACTGGCACACTCCCCTTCACTCCCTCTTAATATTCCAATACCGTGATCCAGATGCGGAAGCAGAAATTCCAATGCCTCCTGCACTGCCTTCGGGCTTCCCGGCAGATTAATGATCAATGTCTTCTTACGGATACCCGATACCGCCCGGCTAAACATCGCTCTCGGCGTGATTGTCATGGAATAATTGCGGATCGCATCGGCAATGCCATTTGCCATCCGGTCACAGACCGCAATGGTTGCTTCCGGTGTCACATCGCGCTCTGCAAACCCTGTTCCACCTGTGGTGAAGATCACATTGATCTGACGCTGGTCTGCAAGACGGATTAACTGTTTCTCCAGTGCAGTCCGTCCGTCAGGAAGAAGCAATGTCTCCTTCACATCATAGCCCGCCTCTCCTATCATCTCTACGATCTTTGGTCCGCTCTTGTCTTCCCGCTCTCCGGCAGCACCTTTATCGCTCAGTGTGATTACTGCCGCAGTAAATGGTCTGTCTTTCCTCGGTGGAATCATGATAATCTCATCTCCCACTTTGATATGTCCAGGCTCTATCACTTCGGTAAACACGCCTTCCCTTGGCATGATGCAATCGCCCATTCTTTGGTAAATCTGACAGTGACTGTGGCATTCCTTTCCGATCTGCGTCAATTCCAGCACTGCATCTCCGACCTGGAATCTGGTTCCCACCAGAAGCGCCCGAAGATCGTATCCTTCTACGATCAGATTCTCGCCAAATGCACCAAAATCTACCTCTGCACCTTTTGCTCGGAAATCCTCAATCTTCTCAAACGACAGCAGACTCACCTGTCTGTGCCATTTGCCGCCGTGAGCATCTCCCTCGATTCCCCAATCCTTAACCAGATTGGCTTCCTGTATCTCATGCTTCTCTGTACCGCGCTTTTCACTGATACAGATGCCTAATATCTTTCCCATCTGTTATCCCCCTATCTGAACCATCTTGTGCTGTTCTGTAATATCCTCTTCGACATCAAAACAGTGCTGCTTTGGTTTCATCTGTATAGCTTCCTGTAACTTTTCCCGAATATCCGAATCCGTTCCATACCTGGCTGCATCTCTCACAGACATTGTATCTCTGTAACAGAGACAAGGCTTCAGCTCTCCCGTCGCCGTCATACGTATCCGGTTACAGTTACTGCAGAATACTCCATGGATTGCACTGATGAATCCCACACTTCCAACGAATCCGGGAATGTGATAATATACCGCCGGTCCATTGCCATGCACACGATCGTCCTTACAGACTCCAGGATACTGTTCCTGAATTTTCTTTAACAATTCATCATTGGAAACGCCTGTACACTCTCTGCCTCTTCCGATTGGCATCATCTCGATAAATCGCACATCAATCGGCCGCCTCTCTGCGATCTCCAGAATCTTTTGCCATTCATCTGCATTTTTATCCTGTTGCAGCACTACGTTTACTTTCACTCTGAGTCCGCTATCAACCGCTGCATCTATCGACTTCAATACCTCCGGTAACTGATCAAATCCTGTGATCTCCTCAAACCGTCCGCGATTCATCGTATCCAGACTGATATTCACCGCATTCAGTCCTGCATCCAGAAGTTCATCCAGATACCCGGAAAGCAGCACACCGTTCGTCGTCATAGTCACCTGCTCTACTCCCGGAAGTGCTTTGATCTGACGGATCAGTTCTACACATCTGCGTCTCACCAATGGCTCTCCTCCGGTGATCTTAAAACGGGTAATACCAAGTTCCACCGCCTGCCTACAGACCCGCAGGATCTCCTCAAATGTCAGGATCTCGCTCATTGGAAGTAATTCGATGCCGTCCGGCATACAGTATTTACACCGCAGATTACAGCGGTCGGTAATAGATATTCTCATGTAATTAATATCTCGTCCCTGCAAATCCTTCATAATCTTCCTCTTCCCAACGCCATTGTTACTCAATCACTTCCAACAGCACATCTACCATGCCACCACATACCATGCCTTCGTCTTCTGCATCATTGCCGGTCAGATCTGCCTGACAGATTCTTGCCTGTGTATCATCACTTCTCAGCAGAAGCAATGCTTTCTGCAGTACCGCTGACTCCATACAGCCACCGCCAATGGTTCCGATACAGTTGCCATCTGCGAGCACCAGCATCTTCACACCGATTCCCTGCGGTGCCGATCCCTTTCTTGTAATAATCGTTGTCATGACCTTTCTGCCCGGATATTTTTCGGTATCCATAATGGCTCTAACCATTTCTTTAGAATATCCAAAGGTACGTTTTTTCTTATTTTTCACTTCAATAATCTCTGCCATAATCGCTACGCCAATCTCTTCCGGTGTCTCAGCGCCGATATCCAGACCGATTGGTGTATAGACTGCATCTAATACTGCCTTATCCGTACCTTGTTCTTCCAGAAGCTTTTTGACCAGTGTTGTTCTTCTCCGACTTCCGATCATACCGATATAGGCATGTTCTTTCTCTGCGATCTTCTCCAGGCACACCTGATCATACCGGTGTCCACGGGTCACGATTACAAAATACGTATCGGAACTTCCCGGCACTTTGCCAAGTCCCTCTTCAAAAGGTTCACAGATCACATGACTTGCCCCGGCTCTTCTGGCATTGTCTGCAAATTTGGGTCTGTCTTCCAGTACGGTTACTTCCCAGCCCATCATTATACCAATTTTGATCACGGGCATGGATACATGACCGCCTCCACAGATGACCAGCTGTTTTTCCTGCCCCAATGTGTCACAGAACACCCGGCTGTCTCCTATTGTAACCACGCCGCTGTCCTGCATCTGACAGACTGCTTCTTCATACTTTGAAAAGAAGCCTTCTTCATTACTCTCCCAAATCAGCTTTCCATCTGATACCAGTGCCTTCTCTCCCAGATATTCTCCATCCAGCGCAGTCAGCACCATATTCACACTGCCTGCCTCGCAATTATCTATTGCTTCAAATAACTCTCTCATTGATCCATTCCTCAACTTTCGCTGATCATTTTCTGATATTAATCCCTGATAGTCCGACAGTTATCTGCTTCCGCATTTGCCAAATCCACAGTTCGGGAATGTACATATCGGACAGTTCAGACACAAACCACCTTCACCCAGAAGATCCAGATCTTCTTTGGTAAGGATCTCTCCTGCCATAATTCTCGGCAGCACTAAGTCAAACACAGTTCTCTTTGCATACATAACACATCCCGGCAACCCCATCACCGGCAGATCTCCTCCGTAATATGCCAGCAAGAACATCGCTCCCGGAAGCACCGGTGCGCCATAGCTTACCACATTGCCGGTTACATTCTTAATTGCAAGCGGCGTTCTGTCATCAGGATCTACGCTCATACCGCCGGTACAAAGTATCATGTTGCATCCCCTTCGCAACAGATCATGAATCGCATCCTCGATCATCTCCGGATTATCATCACAGATCTCATGCCCCTCGATCTCTGCTCCATATTCAGTAACCTTATCAATGATCACCGGCGTAAATGTATCCTGAATCCGTCCGTGATACACCTCGCTTCCGGTCGTCACGATTCCGACTTTCTTATGTTCATAGGGAAGGATCTGAAATATAGGCTCCTTTCCGGCCACTTCCTTTGCACGGTTCATCTTCTCCTCTTCAATGACCAGAGGAATCACTCTCGTGCCCGCGATCTTATCTCCCTTTTTTACCGGGAAATTACCATGGCGACTGGCAATCATCATCTCACCAAGTGCATTCACTGCGCGAAGTTTTTCACCATTGATCTTCAATACACCGTCACAATCCGCGATCAGTTCAATCTTACCTTCCTTCACTTCAGATGGATGCATGTGCTCACCCTGACTGATCTCCCGAAGGATCTCTGCCGCCTCATTTTCATGAAGCATACCTTCCTGCTTTTCCCATACATATAGGTTCTCTTTACCCACAGACAGGAGTACCGGAATATCTTCTTCCGTCACGATATGACCTTTGCGGAATACCGCATCCTTCGTCACACCTTTGATGATCTGTGTAATATCGTGGCACAATACATGTCCCACTGCATCTTCTGTCCTGATTAATTTCATTACCGAATCCTCCTGTACTGCTATTCTCTGTTCAACCAGTCTCCGCCAAAATATTTATCAAATGCTGTTTCCGTATATTTCTCAATCTCAGCTGTCATATGGCGGTAATTCTCTATCAAAAGTTTACCTTCTCTCGTCAATTCAGCTCCGCCGCCCCCGGCTCCACCAGTCCATCTGTGCACTGCAGACACTCCAAGCTGCCGCTCGATGCCTCTCAGCATCTTGCTGCCCTTACTATATGAAAGTCCCATCTCCGTGCACGCCGATTGCAGGGAACCTGTCTGCTCAATCAGTTCCAGCAATTCACACACGCCCGGTCCAAAAAATTTGTCTTCTGCCCGTAATTCTACCTTAATATGTGGAAACATTTGCTCTCCCATCCGTTCGTCATTTAAAAACCGAACGCTTTTCTAAGCATTTATTATGCTATATTTTCTTCTCAGTTGCAAGAAGGAAATTAAGCGGCTTAAATTAAACTATACTAACACAGGCTATGATTAATCAAACAACTTTTATTAGTAATCAAAACGTTTGATTAATCACAGCCTGCGATTCTTACATTATTTTTTCAATTTATCTTTATAATACGTCTCTGCGGTATACAATGCCGCTACCGGATTATGACCTAACACGCGATCCTTTGTCACTGCTGTCGTACACAGCGCATCCGAATATTTGTAAAACAGACTATCATGCCCCACGCACAATCCCACGACCACATTCAATTCCGTACCAGCTTCATTCAACATCTTCGCCTGCAGAATCGGATTGCACATATTCGCTCCCACTGCATTACATTCCTCCGGGATTCCCACCGACGTCTTCTTCTGTGCGCCTGCCTTACAGGCAATGCCATACACTTCGAATCCATTGTCCCGAAAAATACGTGCCAACGTCCGACTCTCGTTCAACAGACCTACGCATGTCGCAATGCCAAGCTTCTTCATATGCATATTTTCCGCAAATGCCATGATCTCCTGCACTCTGGTGTACTGACAATAATGCTCGTACTCCACTCTCGCTGCCGCAACGGACACTTCCCGGTTCTCTTTCTCTTCATAACAGGCCATTGCATCCGCAAGTACCTCCTCCGGCATATGCTCTGTTGCGCAGAACTCCGGATACTTTCCTTTACCTGTGTTACATTTCTTTATAGCACAGTCCACACATGAATGTTCCATCCTGATCCCCATCCTCTCTCATTTCACATTCTTACATCTGCCCGCATCTGCAATCATCGGATCACATCTGGTGTCTCACGATCTTATAGTCATCATTTGACCGATAATACGGACATTCTTTATAATTACTGTTCACGAACCGGTAATACTCATCCTCGTCCAGATTCACATCACAGTAATATTCTTCCTCGTCGTCATCATATACATAATTTGAACAAAACTCACAGCTTGCCGCCATATTATACTCCTCCATTTACTGATCTTCTTTTCTCGATATTGGTAGACCATATGCCTTAACTATACTATAATAAAAGAAAAAGCGAAAGAGGTGGCTACTATGAAATATGAAATCCAAGGTGAAACATTACCGGTTGTTATCTGTCAGCTGGCTGATGGAGAACGCATGATTACAGAGGGCGGTGCCATGTCATGGATGTCTCCGAATATGAAAATGGAAACAACCAGCAACGGCGGCATCGGCAAAGCATTCGGGCGCGCAGTCAGCGGTGAGAAGCTGTTCCAGAATGTCTACACTGCAACGAACGGTAACGGCATGATCGCATTTGCATCCTGCTTCCCGGGATCTATCCGCGCATTCCAGATTACACCAGGTAATGAGATGATCTTCCAGAAGAAATCATTCCTCGCCAGCGAAGCAGGCGTTACACTCTCCATGCATTTCCGTAAGAAGATCGGATCCGGTCTCTTCGGCGGTGAAGGCTTCATCATGCAGAAGGTCAGCGGTCAGGGCATTGTATTTGCCGAATTCGACGGACACGTAGTGGAATACAATCTTCAGCCTGGTCAGCAGATCATCGTCGACACCGGACACCTTGCAGCCATGGATGCCACCTGTAATATGGATGTACAGGCTGTGCCTGGCATGAAAAATATGCTTTTCGGCGGTGAAGGCATCTTTAACACTGTCATAACCGGACCGGGACGCATATGGCTCCAGACCATGCCGATCAGCAATGTAGCCGGAGCAATCCGTCCATACATTCCAACCGGCAAATAATATATAACATTAAAAATGACTTCTTTCCTGTTCTCTCTCAGGTAAAGAAGTCATTTTCATAACATTATTATTTTCTATAACATTCCCAGCGATTCTACATCCAGATACCAGGAGCCTCTTATCTTAATCAGCGGTATGTTCTCTACCGTATCCTGGCTGAATCCAAGTGCAGTGATGGTAAATTTAACGCTAACGTTCTTGGCAGCCGATACTCTGACACCAGCCTCCTTGTACTCTTCTTTCAGACTCTTTAACTCATCACCTTTGACATCTTGTGCATCCTGAATCTCATAGTCTACATCTACTGCCGCACCGATCAGATTACTTCCCAATGAATCGTTCCATTCATTCTGTAACAATTCATGTGCCTGCTCCAGAAGTTCCTTCTTAGATCCGGTATATCCTTCCTGCTCCAGTGCATATACGACTACTTCCTTCGGAATCAGATCAAAGAATTCTTCGATATCAGCATCATTCATTGCATCCACCATATCTTCGATCGTGTCTTCGTAACTTCTGCCACCAATTCCAATTACCCGGGTAAAGAATACCGCTGAAGCAATCAATGCCACCACAACCACTGCTACAATCGCAATCATCGCACCGTTGCGTTTGCCCTTAGGCTTACGCGGCATCGCTCCCGGCTGTCCCATCGGCGGCGGTGTCGGATTCCCATTCTGTCCACCATTCACGGAACCACCACCGTTCACAGATGGTCCACTGCTCATCGGTGTGCCGCAGTTACGACAGAATCTCGCATCATCTGGATTTTTCGTACCACACTTTCTACAAAACACTCTCTCGTCCTCCTCTTCTCACGTATTTCAACTCTCATCCTGTCATGAATACCATTTGTTCAAATGATATTGCATGTATTATTCTATAATTACATAATACGTGGTTAAGAAGGATTTTTCAAGGTTTTTCCCATCCTACATACGGATTCCACTTTATCCAATTTACGTTCTTTATCTCTTTCGCTTAAATCCCTCGCCTTCATATACTCTGACCGGATTTCCTCTCACAATCATCGTATGCTCTCTCCATGCAGAATTAACCTGTTTCTGTTTTTCTGCCAGTTCTCTCTGAGTCAAGATTACATTCAATTTTTCCAATGCATCTTTTTTATTTGCATACTGACTTCTCTCGGACGTGGATGTTACCGTGATACCCGTCGGAATATGTATCAGGCGCACACCCGTTTCCACTTTATTCACATTCTGCCCGCCTTTTCCGCCGGAATGAAATCGCTCAAACCGGATATCCTGATCCTTACAAATGTTTTCCATTTCCGGAATAATACTCACATCTACAAACCAGTTTTTCCGCTTATGATTCGGTCGAAATGGACTTCTGCATATCCATTGAATACTTCCTTCCAAGTCTGACAGATCCCGTTCTGTGGTAAATATAATAGACGTGTAACACCCTTTTTCTCTTGCTTCATGTGCGGATAAAAATTCTATATCCGGATATTCCTTTTTTAATGCTTCATATAATTTCAACACCGCCAGTTCACACTCTGACGGTCCCTGTCCTGAACTCAACTGTACAATCATTGCTATCTCCTATTTTTCTGTGTGCATCGTCAGTTATCCTGCCAGGAATCATATCGTTTTTCTCTCCGTTCCCCCAACCATTTGAGTCTGAGCGCCATCACACCTGCTATCAACCAGAAGATGCCATATACTATTCCAAATATAATGCCCTCTCCAACCATATGTAACAGCGCTCTCACTCGACCTTTTTGTTGCTTCAGACTACGATATCTGACTTTCCGCGATGCTTTTCTTGCTTTTCGATTCTCACGCAATGCGCAATATCCGAACACAACTTCTTCTGTTTTGTCTACTGCTTTTTTCCATTTTTCATCATCCATGTCTTATACTGCTCCTCCGTTTTGTTCCCATCGGTTAATTCCAGTATATGGATGTGGGATGACACATTTTGTCATGCCAAAATATTTTTTAATTATCGTTACCAGCCTTAAAGTTATAAACTGGATGAAGTACCTGCGTAATATCCACCGTATCCTCCACTGCTTCTTTAATCATTTCCATATTTCGGTATGCAAATGGCGCCTCATCCAGTGTCTCTTTTCCAATGCATGAACAGTAAATACCCTTCATTTCTTTCTTAAAGCTAGATACAGTATACTGATTCTTTACCTCGCTTCGCTTGAGAATTCGTCCTGATCCGTGCGGTGCAGAATAATTCCAGTCCGAATTTCCCTTTCCGATTCCCAGCAAAATACCATCCCTCATATTGATCGGGATTACCACTTTTTCACCTTCTCTGGCTGAAATTGCACCTTTTCTCAAGATACCCTCTTTATCAATATAGTTATGACACACGGATATGCTCTCCTGCATTTTCCACTTCATGCCTTTTGCCAGCTCTTCCAAGATCACCTGGCGGTTGAGTTCCGCATATTCCTGTACAACCTGAAGATCATGCAGATAATCTTCCTTCAACTTGCCAGTAAGCCATGTGAGTTCATAAGGAACCTCTACGCCCTGCTCTTTCAGTTCCCTTTGACCGCATTTCAGATAATATTCCGTCACTTCTTTTCCAAGATGTCTGCTCCCACTGTGAACCGCAACATACATCGATCCATCGTCATCCTGATCTAACTCAATGAAATGATTGCCGCCGCCCAGTGTGCCAAGACTTCTTCCTGCCCGATCCGCATGGATATTCCGAAAACACAGTAAGGCTTCATAGTTAAATTCTGCACTCCGGCGGTGTGCTTTTCCGCGGATATTACCGCCTGACGGTACATTTTCCCGGATTACTGTATCCAATTTCTGGAACTCTGTTTTCTTCTGTTTTAATTTCGTTAATGTGATTCCGCATCCAATATCAATTCCCACAAGGTTTGGTAATACGCGTTCTCCCACCGTCATCGTAAGTCCGATAGTTCCAACTTTACCCGGGTGCACATCTGGCATCACCCGAATTGTGCTCCCTGCGGAAACTTTGTTATCACAGATCATCTGGATCTGCGCCACCGCGTATTCTTCTACCTGTTCTGAAAATATTTCTGCTGATGCATAGACTCCGTTTATTATTCCCATATGTCCTCTTCCTCTGAGGTGCTTAATATACAAATCATCAGATGTGCCATAAGGCACATTTTGAGATTGTATGCGGTCGTCAAGGTCTCGAGCAAGCTCGGACTTTGACTCGTCGTAATACAAAAAAAGCACCTCTGAAACACAGAGATACAGACATAAAATCCTAACCGGATATAGATATATAATGAATTAAAATATGATTATATATTCAGACCCTCGGTAAGGAAAATCTGTTCTCTCATTATCAAAGTTACTGTCGTATTAAATGTATTATTCTGTCTCATGTGATTCTCCTCCTTTCGAATCTGTATTGTTATCGTTGACGACTAGAGTATACGCTCTGGTGTTTTGATTTGTCAACACTTTTTCATTTAATTCTCTTTTTTATGTTTTTCTTGTGATATTCGTAAAACTTTTGCAATTTACTAGAAACAAATAGACGTCTAACAAAACATATGATATACTCATTATGTTGCCGTCTCTATACTGGTAGCAGTAAGGAGGTGAATCACATGGATTTATTCGCTTCTCTTATTGTCACTGTTATGGGTGGTGTAATTTGCCATTACATCATCAAATGGCTGAGCAATGACAACTAGTCGGTAATGAGCCTACGGAGTTAAACCCTTCCGTTTCTCAAATGGGAACAGAAAACCCCAGTGCTGCAACACTGGGGTTTTTGATGTTTGTAGTCAAATCACATGAACTACTTCACTTCTCTTTGCCTATTGGCATTATAGCATATGTGCTTCCGCAATACAATATGCAATGTCTATGAATCTTTTTTCATATTCGCTTTTTTCTGGAACTTCTCATTCTGGATAATAAAACGCTCATGAGTTCCCTCTCCGATAACGCCTTTTTCATCATACGCCTTTACACAAAAAGTAAGTTTCCTTCCGTCTATTCCCGTAAGTTCACTCTCACAGGTTACTTTCATACCAAGCGGAGTCGGTGCGCTATGTGCTACATTCAAGCTGATTCCTACTGTACCGCAGCCTTCATCCAGTTCGTCAGAAACGCTCGTCCATGCAGTCTTTTCCATCAATGCGATCATTGCCGGAGTCGCAAATACATCCAGCGTACCACTTCCCATTGTCTTGGCAGAATTTGTTTCATCTGCTATTACTTCCTGTTTCCCTTTCATTCCAATTTCTAACATTATTTTTCTCCTTGCGTTTTGTTATCAAATATGATATATCATAGCTGTAAAGAGGGAATTTGCAAGCGGCTACCCGATTATGAGTTAAAGCTATTTATTACAGCAGCCGTCATTATTCACAGTAATGGCGACCTTTTACGTTTAGCTTTTAAACCTCTCATAGCAGAGACCTACAAAGGCAACAATGAATATACAAAACTGAATTAAGTCAGAATATGCAATCATCGTATTGCCCTCCTTTCTTTCGTCTGGAGGGTGTCTTATCCCTCTGTGAAGAAGGGTAGCCGCCTGACTTTGATTTCCCTGCAGATATTCTATCACACTTCTAATCCGCGTTCAAAATTTTGTAATCCAATTGTATTTTTTTATTTCTTGTTATATTTTATATCTTACTCGTGTCCCGTTGCAGCTCCTTTCTCAGCGTATGTCTTTCTTTCTATTTATTTCCGCACTGAAACAGCAACCACCACTTCGATATTAATTCGATACTATCCAATACATATCCCTCTTGCATCCCGCTACCGGATATGCTATATTTGAGATACAAAAAGAGCAACCGCCCACAAGGTGGGTTGACCTCGAAGTATATGGAATATAGAAACTCCACCCTTTCGCTCGCCAAAGTTTCGGGGTGGTTTTCTATGCCTTAATACATTATCTGATAAACGTAAATACGAATGTCAGTAATGCAAGAATGAACATACCAAAAGCCATAAGGTACTTGAAATTATCTATCACCCATGTTATACTATCACCCGTTACAAAGCCCTAAAAAACAAGGTCTAATAAGGGTTTCGCCGATTCCCGGCGTAAAATGAATCGTGTGTTCGTGACCTTCCACACGTAAAACAAAACTAAAGGAGAACTGAATATGAAGAACAAGAATGTAACATTTCTGACCCAGGCAGCGATGATCGCTGCAATCTACGTGGTGCTCACTTATGTATTTGCACCATTTTCATTTGGAGAAGTACAGATCCGTATTTCTGAGGCACTGACTATCCTGCCATTATTTACACCGGCTGCAATTCCGGGATTATTTGTAGGATGTCTGGTTGGTAATATCCTTGGCGGAGCAATCCTTCCTGATATTATCTTTGGAAGTATTGCGACTCTGATTGGTGCGATCGGCACTTATATGCTGAGACAGCAGAGACCGGTATTCGGTACATTACCGCCGATCATCGCTAATATCGTGATCGTGCCATTTGTACTGCGTTACGGATATGGCGTGGCTCTTCCGATTCCATTTATGATGCTGACCGTCGGCATTGGTGAAGTAGCTTCCTGCCTTGTACTGGGTCTGGTATTATACACTGCTTTAAGTCGTTATCGGAATACATTATTCCATCCGGCAGTTTAACTCGGAACAAAAAATCTCCCCAGCGAACACTTTATCGCTGAGGAGGTTTTTATTTTACTCTTCTGCCTTCTTCAGATATCCTACATATGCATTGCCGCTGCTCTGCATGATCTGATCCATCTCTTCCTGCGTCACGGTCTTGCTCTCGCCGTTCTCCGAATCCACATAAGTCACATGACTTTCATCGTATCCTGTCAGAATGATTGCAGAAGCTCCGTTACGCACACCGATGACCGGTGTATCCTTGTTGATCAGATACAACATTTCTTCAACTGTGCATCCTGTGAGTTCCAGCACTTTCTGATCTGACATATTACCAGCTGCCTCCAGCGCCGATGTACCGGATGCAAGTGCATTCTGCAGTTCACTGACCGCTGACGCCTGACTGGTGGACAGATCATAGACCAGATAACGGTTGCCACGCTCCCATACGTACTGTCCTTTTGCGTCAATGACAACTCCGCTGACACTGTCCGCTTTGCGGATGGCTTCTCCAGCTGTTTTGTAGATACCCTGGAGCTGTCCGGTTCCATATACATAATAACCGTTTTCTTTTACTTCTTTACCAAAAGACGGTAATGCTGGTTCGTCCTGTACAACCTGTTTCGGCTTCAATACTTTCGCAGATTTGTCCTTGATGCCATCCGCATAAGTCAGACGCATCTGTGTCTCCTTCAGATCTGTCACATAAGATTCCAGCATGATATTGCTTTCTTTCTTTTCCTGATTGCTGGAAATATAATCTGCTGCCGCCGATGTATAGGTATCGCCATTCTTCTGGACACGGTTCAGCGTGATCATTCCGTCATCAATCTCCGTGCTTAAAATGTAATAACCATCACTGCTGTAAGTCTTAATAACTTTGTCTGCATCACTGCGGATCTCAATCTGATACATTGCAACAGCCTGTTCACCGCTGATGGTCTTACCGATATCATCAAGTTTCGCCAGACCTGACACGAAATCATTGCCCACAAATCCAAGTGGAATCATACACTCATCGTCTGCACTCTTTACCTGATATTCACTGCCATCCGACAGATTCATGACCGTCACTTCTGTCGAAGATGTCACATCATCACCTGTCTGATATGCCAGCCATTTACCATTATCTGACACCACATACTGACCATCTTTCAATCCATCAAGCAGCACTTCATCATAATCCTTCTTAATACTGGTCTCATGAAGTGCCCCGTCTGCCAGCATGTATAGCTTATTCGTCTTGGTATTGTAATATTTCAACGTATCCAGTTCACTTCCCGCGATTGCAGCTGACTTGTTGCTGGATACGAATGCCTTTTCTTCAATACTGTTGGTCTCGATATTATAGTAATAAACGGCAACTCCCACATATCCTTCGTGTTCGCCGCGGTTCATATATCCGGATACCGAAAATGTTGTATTGCCTTTTTTGTCCATATTCAGAATCTGGATCTTATGATCCGATACCTTATTACGGACATCCGCATTTTCCGCATCACGAAAACTGAACAACAGCGAAAGCTGATCCTGCTCTTTGTCATAATTCCACAGCTCATCCGCCTGCACAAATGCTACAATCTTGCCGTCAGAACTAACCACATACGGAACATCCGGATCAGTAATTCCAAGCAGGATTCCTTTTTCACTCAATACATTCTTACTTCCGTCAAAGATCTGTTCCATTGTACGGTCATAATTCAACAGATACATCTGTCCGTTATTCTTGCGCACGCGGAAAAATTCTCTGACTGTATACATATCCGTCTCATTCTCTTCTCCGGTACAGCTTACATCGTATTCCAGAAGCACGGATGTATAAGAACTGTTGGTCTCTGTAATCTTCCAGCGTTCACCGCCTGTCACCTGTGGTGCAAGATTCCCCCAGGTCACCTGATCGTATGATGAATGAATGGTCACATGGGAAAATGTAGAATTGGCATCCTCATCATCCTGCTCCAGTGCTGCTCCTACGCCTGCATTCTCCACCTTTTTCAAGGCATTCTCATGAAAATTATATACGTAATCCAGGCAATCCGTCAGATTAAAGTCCGTCGGATTCACAATTCTTGTATAGTAATAAACAGACTTGCCGTCTGCATGCAGGGTAAGCACCAGCATCCGCTCTTCTGACAGCAGATTCTGATCAAAGCTCAGATCCATCTGATCTTTTACCTTACTGATCTTATCCTCGCTCAGTTTCTTTTTACCGTCCAATGTATAGACAGCATAATCAACAGCGGTTACTTTTGTCTCATCCGCTTCCAGATTCATCGTCAGCTTCTTACCACTGATCGGCGTGACAGAATCCCGCATTGTGGTAATATCCATCTCTTCCGAATAAGCATTTAACGCATTGACTCCATATCCATCTACGGTAAAATACACCCGAGGTAGTACGGCATTGCCGAGATCTTCCATCATATCATCGTTACCACGAGTGGTCATATATTCAAATACGACGACTGCGATGATAAATATCGCCGCCAGTACGCCGACGTGTATCGCTTTTTTCTTCATTTATCTATTCAGCTCCTCTAAGTTCATCCAGCAACTGCCCCAGTGTCGGTGTAATGTGAAGCGCATTCTCACAGGATTCGATTGCTTCCTGGTTATCCTTTCTCTTGCCGGTCTTGACCGCCCGGATCAGGATATTCTTCGGAGTATGTTCCATATCAATAAATTCCAGAATCTGGGTGCGGTATCCTTCCCGCTCCAGATACTGCGCCCGTATGGCATCCGTGATCAACGCTGCCATACGCTCTTTGATCAGTCCATATTCAAAAACCGGTGCCAGCACATCATTCTTTATCTGGCGGTTCAGCTCATGCTGACAGCATGGCACAGACAGGATCACTTTTGCATTCCATCCTACTGCTTTCGCCAGCGCAAAGTCTGTCGCCGTATCACACGCATGCAGTGTCACTACCATATCTACCGCATCTACTCCTGTATAGTCTGCGATATTTCCTTCCAGAAAATGCAATTTTTTATAACCATATTTTTCACTTAATTCATTACAGTGACGGATCACATCCTTCTTCAGATCCAGACCGATAATGCGGATATCATATCCTTTTAATTCATGCAGATAGTAATACATGGCAAATGTAAGATACGACTTGCCACATCCAAAGTCAAGGATCGTAACCTCCCGATCCTTTGGAAGTTCCGGAAGAATGTCCTCAACGAATTCCAGAAATCGGTTGATCTGGCGGAACTTGTCGAATCTGGCATGCACCACTTTTCCTTCCTGCGTCATCACGCCAAGATCTGTGAGAAATGGCACTGCAGTTCCCTCTTCCAGCACATACTGCTTCTTGCGGTTATGGGACATGCTCACCATCTTCACCGGTTCCTTGCGCATTTTCTTCTTAATTGTTACTTTTCCTTTCTTGCTGACAAGTACGGTGTAAGACGCTGCTCTGGTGTCCATCTGCATCTGACGCATCTCCTGCATGAACCGAAGCACTTCTTCTGCTGCCGCCTCCGGTTCCAGATTCTTGTGAAATGCCTGATTACCACGGAAAATCTCTAACTGAAAGAAAAGTGTGTCCTTCTTCATAAGTGGACGCACTTTCACTTTTGCTGTTCCGTCTTTGGTACGGGGTCCGCTCAATACTGCAGACATAAAATCTATATTCATCTGTTCTTTTAATAATGTTCTTAAATTCTCCATGCTGACATTATATCTGATTTTCACCTTTCCGTAAACACAAAAGATTGCGGGCATCTGCTCCTGCAGACACCCACAATCATTCTAATCATTTATCCTTGCAAATGTAATGGTTACACGGAACAGATCTCCGTCCAGATACAGTTCAAATTTGGCGTTCATAAGTTTCGCAAGATCTCTTGCAATGGAAAGTCCCAGTCCGCTTCCTTCGGTGCTTCTGGATACATCGCCCCGGATAAAACGCTCCGTCAGCTCATCTGCACTGATATTTAACGGCTGCTCGGATACATTTTTCAGTGAGAATACTACTTCTGTCTCGGTTAGTTTCAGATCTGCATAGATCCGGCTTCCTTCCAACGCATATTTGGCCGCATTGTTATAAATATTTTCCAAAATACGCCAGGTCCTTCTTCCATCTGCCCAGACATATGCCGGCTCTTCCGGCAGATTCAGAATTTCTTTCAGATCACGCTTCTCAAATTTCTCTACAAATTCGCCGCTGGTCTGCTGGATCATTTCCGTCAGGTTCAGCTTCATACAGTTCAGCACTACGTTACCGCTGCTGACCTTGGATGCCTCCACCACATCTTCTGTCAGCGTCTTAAGTCGCTGTGCTTTTGCTTCCAGCACTTCGAGATAACTCTGGATCTTCGGATCCTGAATATTTTCCCGCTTCATCAGATCAATGTAATTGATGATCGACGTGAGCGGCGTCTTGATATCATGAGACACATTCGTGATCAGATCTGTCTTCAACCGTTCATTCTTCATGCCGGCCTCTACCGCTGCATCCAAACCATCACCGATACGATTAATACTCTCTGCTATATCCTTCTGCTCACCTTTCAGCCCTTTCAGCGGAATCTTATAATCCACCTGACCTTCTGCAATCCTGTGAATGCCTTTAACGATCTGTTTTCTTCCTGCCACCTGCGACACCACATAGATAAATGCCGCCACATCTGCTGCAATAGCAATCAGCAAAAATATTCCATCTCCGCTTGCCCATAAAAACTGCGTTATGATAAATGCGATCATGATAAGGCACTGTCGTCCTACCGCCGGTATCATGCAGAAGAATGCATATGCATGAATACCCAGCCACCGGAGAACACTCCTCTTCCATAGGCTTCTGGCTTTGATCCTGCGGATCAGGCTCAGATATCCGAACATGAAAAACGCACAGGTTCCAAATCCAAGGATTCCTATTCCAATCAGCATCGGCACACTTGCCCCCGGCGACCATCCCAGATAATAGATCTCATCTGACCATACAATACTGCTCAGATAATTCGCTACATTCAACATGATCGCTGCGAAGATTCCCCACAATCCCACTACAATGATTGCTCCAACCTCAGTCGGCAGCTTATCAAAGCCTATCAAATATAATTCTGTATCTTCCGGCTTTCTTCCCACCACGATCGTCAGCCAGATTATACATACCATCAACAATATACCTGATAATATTGCTCCTGCTAATGCAACTCCGATACCGGACTGATAATAACTATAGCTGTGGCTTTCATAATAGAATGCATCCTGTACCGGATACTTCGTATCCACCCCCATCACAAATACAAAATCCTGAGGTTCTGTCACCAGACGATTATGATAATTGCAATCGCTGTATAGTACACCCGTCACATTACCGTTAAACTGCGACGCCCTCGCGCCAACCAGCACATATTTATCCAGCATTTCGATTTTCTTCACACTGTCATCCAGATTATCAAAATCCGCATACTCTTTCCGGTTTGTATAAATCGTCTTTTTATCCCGATCCGCATACAAATACGTTACATTACTGCTATTCTCTTCATATCCGGAAAGCATACTGTCATATGCCTGTTTTTCCACATTAATAATACTAAGTACATTCCAGATCTGGGTAAATGCCTGATCGAGATTACCATTCCAGTCCGGATTATGATTCACAATGTCCAGTACACTCTCTGCATCGATTGGCGAACAGGTCTCTTCTACCCATGTACCATCATAATCCCAGCAATCCACATATCGTACTGCATTGTCCTGATCTACTACCGTCAGCTTAGAATCTCTATTTTCTTCATAGTATTCTCCGTCCTGCAGTTCCTGCAGAATACTGGAGGAACTATTGTCTTCCGTTTCGTTAATAAATTTCAATTCGCCGCTGTCGATCTTAGACTCAAAATCACTAAAATAATAATACTCATACGTAGAATCCGGCTTCTTACATACTAAAATCTCATTCTCTCCCGAACTTCCATATTGATCCGAATTGATATCTCCATCATATATTTTTTCTTCCCAATCAATCAGATCGGATAATCTATATGCAAGACCATGTTCATTTTTACCATCAATCGGTTGGCTGTTACTGACATTCTGGATATCTACGATTTTGTCACCATCAAATTCACCATCCGTCTCGAACTGTTCTTTTGCCTCCAATCCTGCGAGGATGTCTGCATACTGATTCATAAATGTCTCTGCAAACCCCTGTGTATCTTCGTATTGTACATTGTCCCCTTTTAATACATTTGCCGCAGCCCTGGGACATGAAATAATCCAAACCATGCTGATGATCAGAATAACTGCTATCACCTGTGTAAAGCCTATAAGGATCCCTTTTATCCAGCTGCTCTTATACCATTCTTTCTTCATATTGACTCCGTTCTGCTGACAAACGTCAGCTTATAATCAGAGCTTTTCCACCTTATAGCCTACTCCCCAGACTACTTTCAGATATCTTGGATCCTTTGGATTAATCTCAATCTTTTCACGGATATGACGGATATGTACCGCGACCGTATTATCCGCACCCAAAGCCTCCTCATTCCAGATACTTTCATATATCTGTTCGATTGAAAAAACTCGTCCCTGATTCTTCACTAATAGTAATAATATGTTATATTCTATCGGCGTTAGTTTTATCGGTTCGCCGTCTACTGTGACCATTTTCTGATCATCATTGATCACTAGCCCACCGGTGCTGTATACCGCTTCGTTCTCTTTGACTCCGGCTGTACTGCCAAGTTTCGTGAATCTGCGGATCTGTGACTTCACCCTCGCAACCAGTTCCAGTGGGTTAAATGGTTTCGTCACATAATCATCAGCCCCGATATTCAGTCCCAGAATCTTATCTGCATCCTCTGATTTTGCGGAAAGGATAATAATCGGCATATTATTCTTCTCGCGGATCTTCAATGTTGCCCGGATTCCATCAAGTTTCGGCATCATCACATCCATAATAAGCAGATCAAACTGTTCCTTTTCCAGCATCTGGATTGCCTCCGCTCCGTCATAAGCCTTTTTAATCTCATATCCCTCCTGGGACAGATATATCTCAATCGCATCTACGATTGCTTTATCATCATCACATACTAATATTTTAGACATTTTTATCACCTCACTCTCACTATAAAGCATCCTCTTAAGAAGTTCAATCAGGAAGAACTGTCAAGAAGTTTTATTCGCCTTACAACGACAGCATAACAATAATTTTTTAATATCCATAAATGGAATTTCTTAAGGATTTTTAAAAATTCTTACAGGTCCTTCGATGTGATATCCTTCGATCATACCTTTAAGCTCTCTCTTCTCTGCCTCAGCATCTCTTCCCGTTACGGCATAAGATGTCCAATATACACCAAACGGAATCCCCAATTTCTCACAGCAGTCCGCATTTGCCCGAAAGAGCCGGTCCACTTCACCACCATGACCTGCACATAACATAACGCCATGTATGTCTGCTTTTTTCACCATTTCCCAGCTAACCTCTCCCATGTTTTCGTTAACAAGCACCGTATATTTTCCCATAATTTAACTCCATTTTTCTGCTTACTGTTATTATATGAACTATTTTTGGTAATGTGATACAAATTTCATTCAATATTATGTGCTTTTTTGACTCATATGCACGAAAATTATTTACAAATGGCGATAAAATGAATTATCATATAGTTACGGTACTTGTATTACGGCTACGAATATTCAGATGGCTCGGTGAAAGGAGTCGATGATATGAGAGATATACAAAAACTGGTTCGTTCCTTGGGTATTGGTGGAAATTATCAGGGATACCGGTATTTATTGTATGCCCTCTCCCTCTGCCTCCAGAATGAAGATTACCTGTTAAGCGTGAGCAAGCTGTTATATCCGGAGATTGCTCATACTTACCAGACCTCTGCAAGCAGTGTAGAGCGAAATCTACGTACCGTTGTATCCGTCTGTTGGGAACGTGGAAACCGTCCCCTATTGGAATCCATCTCTCTTTGTCCTCTCTCCTCGAAACCAACTATCGGCGAATTTCTGGACATACTCACTGAATACCTAAAGGATTCTGCAAAAAATTAATCGCTTCCAACTCTATGTATCTATTTTTTGTGGCACTAACAGACTGTATTTATGCCATATTTTTTATTTTGTTAAGAGGTTTTTAAGACTTTTTCGATTTCTTTTAGAGAATCAACATATTTCTGACATATTTGGCTATTATAATAAATGTCAGATAGTTGATAAAACATCAGCTATCTCCCCCTCATAAAGTACTAACCAATGATTTTGGTGACGCACTTTACTCTCATTCCTTTAGATAACTATAACAACGACGAAGGGCGTGAATTTTACAATTCACGCCCTTTCGCTGTAGATCAGGAAATCATTCGTTTTGATTACTAATAAAATCTGTTTGATTAATCACAGCTCTGTGTATTACTTATTTATTCTTCATATGCTCTGTATGCAACAGCATATGTGACTTGTGCGAATTCGGCTTCTCAAAATATTCTTCGTACAGCTTCTGCACATCCGGATTCTCATGAGAATATCGGATATCTGCATTCATATCCAGATAATACAGATTCTTGCCACGCTCAAACGCCAGCTCTTCGCCTTCATGGATCGGCTGTCCGCCACCTCCTACGCATCCGCCCGGACACGCCATGACTTCTACGAAATCATACTGCGCCTCGCCACGCTCAATCTTATCAATCAGTGCACGCGCATTGCCAAGTCCGCTAACTGCCGCTGTACGAACTGTCACATCATCCACCTGGAAGACGGCTTCCTGTACACCCCGATGCTCGTTAAATCCAGTGCTTCTGACTGCCTGAAATGCGTCTGCCGGTGGATTCTCGCCCTTCAGCAGATAATATGCCGTACGAAGTGCAGCCTCCATTACACCGCCGGTTGCTCCGAAGATCACGCCTGCTCCGGTGCCTTCCTGCATCGGACGGTCGCTTTCCTGATCCACCAATATAGACGGCTCAATGTGTGCCGCACGGATCATACGCAGAAGCTCTCTGGTCGTTACTACTGCATCCACATCGTGACCCGCATATTCTCCATAGTACAGATCCATTTCCCGCTCGCTCTTTTTCGCTACACACGGCATCACAGATACCGTATAGATCTTCTCCGGTGATACGCCAAGCTTCTCTGCAAAATACGTCTTCATTACCGCGCCAAACATCTGCTGCGGTGACTTCGCTGATGACAGATATTTGACCAGATGCGGATACTGAGACTTAATAAAACGGATCCATCCCGGACAGCATGATGTGAACATCGGTCTGTCCTTCAGCTCACCGGATGTGAATCTCTGCAGAAATTCCGTTCCCTCTTCCATAATGGTCAGATCCGCTGAAAATGAAGTATCGAATACATAGTCCGCACCCAGTCTCCTCCATACATCGATGATCTTGCCGACCGTTGCTTCTTCTCTTGACAGTCCCAGCTCTTCGCCCCAGGCTGCACGTACAGCTGGTGCAATCTGAACAACTACAATCTTTTCCGGATCTGCAATTGCATCCCATACCTTTTCTGTCTCGTCACGCTCTGTCAGTGCTCCCGTTGGACAATGTGTAATACACTGTCCGCACAGAGAACAGGCTGCTTCTTCAATCTTCTTATAGCCAGCCACATTGATCGTGGTCCGTGATCCGGTTCCTTCTACATCCCAGATACTCAGGCTCTGTACCTTATCACATACCTGGATACAGCGCATACACTTGATACACTTGGATGAATCACGGATCAATGGGAACTCTTTGCTCCACGGCTGCTTCTCAATCTCCATCTTAAATGGAATATGTATAATGTTCAGATCATTCGCCACTCTCTGCAGACTGCAGTTGCCGCTTCGGATACAGGTTACGCATTCGCAGTTGTGCTGCGACAGGATCAGTTCCACTGTGGTACGTCTGTTTCGGCGCACCTTCGGACTGTTGGTGTAAATGACCATGCCTTCCTCTACAATATTATTGCAGGAAGTGATCAGCTTATCCTTGCCTTCAATCTCCACTACACAGACACGACAGGCCGCGATCTCATTGATCCCTTTCAGATAACACAGCTTCGGAATCGGAATTCCATTCTGTCTGGCAGCTTCCATGATGGTCGTGTTTTCCGGTGCGGAAATCTGTTTTCCGTCTATTGTAAGATTTACCATAATGTCTCTCTGCCTCCTTTAAATATTCCGTATCCGAAATGGTCACATCGCAGACATCTGCCTGCCTCCTGCCTTGCCTCATTCTCGGTCATACAGTTCTCCACTGCGTCAAAATCACAGACTCTCTCACAGGCTTCACGCTCTGTAAGATCGATACGTCCGCATGGGATCTTATCTTCCAGCTTCGCCTCAGGAATCTCCACATCGCAGGAAATCTCGTGACGGAATCCCAGATATTCATCAATGTTGGCTGCCACAACTTTGGCTGCCGCGATAGCTTTGATAACTGTCGCCGGTCCGCTGGAACAGTCTCCTCCGGCGTATACATCCGGCATATCTTCTACCGCACCTGTGCTGGTAGTCAGAATCTTACCTCTGGATACCGGAATACCTGCTGCTTCAAAATGCGCCGTCTCGATATTCTGTCCAATAGCTACAACCAGTACATCACAAGGAATATAAATATCATCCTCACCGGTCGGACGTACACTTGCGCGGCCATTCTTAATCGTGCTTACCATCTGTGGTGTCACATAGATACCCTTTACATGGTTATTCTCATCCACATCGATTGCTGCCGGTGCTTTCAATGTCTGCAGTTCGATTCCCTCAGCCACTGCTCCGTTGATCTCGCCCGGAAGTGCTGTCATATCCGCCATTCTTCTTCTATATACAATGCTGACCTTCTTTGCACCCAGACGTTTTGCCGTACGTACCGCATCCATGGACACGTTACCGCCGCCAATCACTGCTACTTCCTTACCAGTCAGATCCGTAATGATATTTTTCCCGATATTTCTCAAGAATTGTACAGCTGACATTACGCCCTCGGAGTCCTCACCTTCCAGTCCAAGCTTCTTATCTGTACTTGCGCCAATCGTAATCAACACCGCATCATACTGCTCACGCAAGTCCTGAATAGTGATGTCCTGACCAATCTTCTTACCATATTCTACCTGTACACCTGTCTTCAGGATCGCATTCACATCGTCCTCCAGACGTTCCTTCGGCAGACGGTAATTCGGAATACCATAGCGCAGCATACCGCCAAGCTTCGGCAGCATCTCGTATACAGTAGTCTGGTGTCCCATCAGCTGCAGATAATAAGCTGCACTTAATCCTCCCGGACCTCCACCAAGTACCGCGATTTTCTTACCTGTTGACGGCGCACATTTCGGCGGTTCCACTTCTCCTGCAAAATCAGCAGCAACACGCTTCAGTCCTCTGATATTGACCGAATCGTCCACCATATTTCTCCGGCACCGTAACTCACATGGATGCTCACAGATAAATCCACATGTCGTTGGGAATGGATTGTCCTTACGGATCAGACGAACTGCATCTGCATACCGTCCTTCTCCCACTAATGCAATATATCCCGGTATATCTACATGCGCCGGGCAGAGTGCCACACAAGGTACCGGCTGGCTATAAGTACAGGTACATCTTCCGTGGCGGATGTGCTCGATATAGTCATCCCTGTATCCCACCAGTCCTTTGTACACCATATGTGCTGCTTCATATCCGATGGCACAGTCCGCTGATTCCATAATAGAAAGGGCCGTTGCCTCCATAGTATCCAGCGTCTCCATCGTAGCATTTCCATCCAGTACATCCTTGATAAAATGGTTCAGCTGTCCAAGACCAATACGGCATGGTACACATTTGCCACAGGTCTGTGCATGACACAGCTCCAGAAATGCTCTGGACATATCTACCGGACATAATCCCGGCGGGCTTGATTCTATTCTCCGTTCCAAATCCTTGTACAGTTCTTCCATTACAATGTGTGTACGATTCGGAGTCCTAAGTTCCAGTCTGCTCATTAAGACCAGCTCCTCTCTGATATACGTAATTACACATATTTTATCAAAAGATCCTGTAAAAAAGAATAGTATCTATATAAGTAGTTTATTTAACGGGTATGACATTTTTTCCACAAAACAGAGTGCACTCTAATTAAATTCTACATATCTTCCTAACAGTTTCTTAAGGAACTTCACACTTATTTTCCAGATCTTACATATTTTGGTCACATTCCTTCGATATACTATAATCATCAACAGGAGAACCAAACACCTAATGATAGAAGACGGCGGTTGTGTAGAATCGCTTCACACAACCGCCGGACTTCGCCTAAAAGCTAAGATGCTTTGGCATCTCTTATATAGATTTTTTCTTCTTCTCCGATCGGCTTATCAAGCCGGTCGTTTCTTATGCACTGCTTTTCCAGCAACCACACCGGACACCGCCAGCAATATAATCCACAGACCGATATCTGACACGTCTCCTGTCCGCGCTACGTTTCCTGTCTTCTCTCCGGTATAACCGTTTTTGAACCGTATCTCATCCACTTTATTACCCTCTTTATTGACCACGATCATCTGTACCCCCAGACCGCCGTCTGTCAGATTCTCTACATACACTGAGATCTCATAAGTCTGTTTATCATAATCATAACCCTTTTCTTCCTTCTGAACAGACTGTTTCAGCGTATAATGCCATATTCCAGCACGCGTATATGTGATCGGTCCGACCTCGTTTTTTTCGCTTCCTTTCATGTCAAATACATACCGGTCTCCGTCACTTTCATCCGGCATCGGGGCATCCTGTTCTTCCCGGAGCAATTCATACCGGAATGTCTGATTCATCTTATCTGGCAGCTTATTCCTGGTCTCAAATTGCTGCACAACAGGAATCATGACAGATACCATCTGTTCCGCTCCCAGTACTTCTTCTGCCGGAAGCAGAATCAAGCTGACGGCGGCACATAATATTAACTTTTTTATTTCTATTTTCACGTTTCCACTTCCTTTTTTATGATTCTCCCAACCAGTACATACCTTCCATTTGTCCTGCCAGAATCACAGGTCGACAGGGTCAGAAAATGTTCCTTCGCAGACAGTTCCGTTTCCCGATAATACATTGCTTTTTCACGCAGACAGGACAGATATTTCTCCTGCTCATCTTCTGTCAGTGTCACGTTGTAGATCATATCATCGTATGCGTCTGTTTCCAGAAATGCGATAAATTCCAGTCCATGATCCTGACCATTATAATACAGCCTGCCATACCGATGTTCTTCAAAAAATGGTCGTTCTGCAAAACACTCCAGCTCACCAAGCATGGTCTTTTTTTCCATATGATGACCATAGATCACATGATTCAGATCGGTAAAATCTGCGGCATTCCGGCAATCCAGGAACAGACTTCCTGACAGAGCGAATTCTCCGGTAATATCCGTATTCACATATTTGGTGTTATTGTTTGCCTGTGCAAATGGATAATCAATCTTCGTTCCATATACCGTAAGCCATCCGATCACTTCCGGATTGATCGCCTGCAGTTCCCGGAATGAAAGATCATTATCCTCTTCCGGTCTCCAGGTCTCATAATTTTCCATATCTGCACTCTGATATATCTTCCTGTCATCCCATAAAGTGTACACGCCGTACCCTCCCAGGATCAGAACAATCACCAGCACAATCAGATTCACCAGTTCATCCAATACCCTGATAACACTTCTCTTCATCGTATCCATCTCCTGGCCGTATCTCTGCCCCCTGTCACATCAGCTTTCTATCGTATCGATTGCTACCGCATCTGTCTGCGTTTTGTAAGGAACAGAACTGCCATAGCACTCACTGCTGCCAAAATCAATACGATAGCCGTCATATGGTTCATGATCACACCTGTGATTGGCACATTTTTATAGGTATTGGTAAAATCAACAGTATTCTCTTTTTCACCGATCAAATTGGTTGCATTTCCATCTGCTGTAGCAAGCGACTCTGGCTCAGAAGATGCTGTTTTATTTACTGTCGCAGTTCCATTTTCCACAACTTTTACGCCAGGTGTATAATCATCTGCTGCCCCTGTTTCTACCACTTTGTAACGTGTACCTGCTGCCAGTCCTGTAAACACAAGGTTCTCGCCATCATGTAGTTTAAATGATGCTGTTGCAGTTGTTCCGGTTCCAAAGTTCAGTGTAACGGTTTCATTGCCGATCTTACCGGTATAAGATGTATTGTCATCTGTTGCTGCCCGGTACATGGTAATTGTAAAATCAAAGTCCTTCGTCTTATCAGCCAGATCATGGTCACCGGAACCGCTCGTATGCTTTGTTACCGTCAGCGATGCATCCTGTCTGCGATACGTGTTCAGGAAACTTAAAGCCGGTGTTTTATTCTCTCCATCTCTTGCCACAGTATTGGCAATCTGAAGTCCATTCTCGGTATTCTCTACATACACATCCATATAATAGGTATTCTGATCATAGGTTATATTCGTATTTGTCACACTCTCATTAACCTCTGTCACCTTATAAGTGTATTTTCCTGCATGGGGAAATTCCCCAAAATTGATCTGCTGATTTTTCCGCATCAGATAAACTCCATTGGTCAGATTACCTTTATCTGTGTTGCTGTTATAATTAATCGGTGACACCTGAGCCGTTGGTGCATCCGCCGTTACTTTCTCTAATGTGAATTTAAAAGAAACAGATGGCACATCCATTCCTTCTGACATCTGGAATATCTTCTGAATCTCCGGTGAATTTCCCATCGGAGCTGCTTCCTCTGCCATTGCTGTTGTACCGGTACACACTGCCATAGTCAGCGCTCCCACCATTGCCAGTGCTCGAAATTTTTTAGACTGCATCATAATATCTTCTCCTCCTCAAATTCTTATTTATAAAAAGCCCACCGCTTTTTACCCAATGCATTCACTTATATATTTCTTCTTCTGATCACTGTCATCACTACGCCCTGGACATCCTTCAGATCGGTCGTTCCATAGATTCTTCCGTCTTCTGCCGATATCCGGTTATCTCCCAACACGAATATCTGACCTTCCCCTACTGTTAAGGGATACTCAATTCCATTCTTATACGGTAATGTCTCTGTATAGATATCTGCTTCCTGTTGCTGATAACCATTGACGTTTAGTCCTTCCTCTGTCACATCCACTACATCGCCAGATACTGCTGCCACTCTTCGTATCTGCCTGTCGCCATCCTGCTTAATTACCACTACATCTCCCGTGTGATACTCCTGCGTGAGTCGGTCATAAATTACCAAATCGCCTGCCCGGATTGCAGGATTCATCGATTCATCGCCGTTCCGGCAGATTCCAAGCAGAAAGATCCATACCACTGCAAAAATGATTCCCAGTAACAATATTTTCAGTAGCAACCACTTCACATCCGCAAAAAGTGAATTATTTTGTTTCTTTTCCATTTCAATCATTTCTCCGTCGTCTGATCAATGCGATGCATAACATGCCTGCGCCCGCCATTAATACCAGTGCACTGCCCACCGCAAAGCTGCCAACGTCATGGATACCGGAATCCGGAATTTCTTCCATATATCGGTTAATAACCGTTGCCGTTCGATCCGCAGACAGGGTTCCTTCACATGTTTCATAAGATGTCTGATATCCTTCCTTATCTGCCAGAACTTCTGTCACCTGATAGCCGGTTCCCACCGGCAGTTTCTCGATGCATACCTGTTCACCGTCACAAAGCGAAACTACCGCTTCGCCATGGCTGTCAAATTCCACTCCTCCGTAGCTTCCGGTTACCGGATTACCATCCTTGTCTGCCAGACGGATCTTTATTTCAAACTGCTTCGTCTTATCGCCAAGCTTTCCTTCCACTTTTTTCTGAACAGTCAGTGACGGCATCCGTGTATTGGTTACCACATATCCTTGTTCGGCATCACCGGTAATCTCTGATTCATATCCATCCACAGCGTCTTCTGCGATTCGATAAGTATGTCCCTTTGCCACATGGATAAATGTTCCCGCCCACTGATTCTCCGCATTAAGCGTTAATGTCCGATATTCGGTCTGCTCGTTATCCTGATATAACCGAATTACAACCTGATCCGGAAGGTTTGTATTCTGGTTCATATTTTCCCATCTCTTAGTTACTGCAATCTGCGTATCTGATACCTGCACAACCGGTTTTTCCTGATATGCATCCGTATCTGGTGCCGCGCCGTCTGTACCATAGGTATAGGTAAGAGACACTTTTTCATTAATATTGGAGTAGAATCCATTCTTTTCTGCGCTTGTCGCATTACCCGGTGCATCACTTCCTGCACTTCCTGTATGCGGATAGACACCATTCTGATCAGCATATTCGTCATATGCTTTCTGCGTCGGTTTCACTTCGAAATTCACTGCATACACGGTATCCTTGTCTAATACAAAACCACTTTTAAATGTTGCTGTAACAGTCTTAGTATCCGCATGATACTGCACCTGAACGGTTCCCTCCCGGGTAATATTCGTTGTTACCCCTCCTTTTGTTGCTGTCACAGTATAATTCATTCTATTATCCGGTAATTCCACATAATCACTGAGTACATCTGTGATTGTCACATCCCGGCAGGTATACTCGATACTCTCTGCAATTTCTTTAAATGCATCCGCTAACTGATCACTGTCTGCTGCTTTGTAATATTTTGTAGCCGATGCACTGGAGCTCTTCAATAGATCTGACATTCTGGTATTACCGCTTCCCCACACTGAACCGAATCCAATGGTATAAAATGCATTTAATCCGGTAATCTGTCTGAGCTGGCTCTGTGCATGATTGTAAGCATCAGAATCATAACTGCTACCATTACCAGCGGTATCACCCCGACTGTTATAATAAAATGTTGGTTCTCCATCTGACAGGAACACTACGATTTTCTGTGCATCTGACCTGCATTTTCCAAGCAACTCTGCCCCTGTCCGAAGACCTGCTTCCCAATTCGTACCGCCATAAGCGCTTATGCTCTTCACACTGTTATCAATCGTTGCTTTGCTGTCCGTCCATACCTGCTCTGCCCAGGCATCGTTGTATGTTCCGTCACTCTTATTTCCGCTGTAACTCACAATAGCCATCCTCGCATCCAGTGTGGATCTGGTTCCGAGAATTGCTTCTGTAAGACCATTTGTCCCGGACACTACATTTTTCAATACAGCCATCTTAGACTGTCGCTTATACCCATTTCTGATTTCTTCGTTCATACTCCCGGACTTATCTATGATAAGCAGAACATCTACTTTTGGTCTGATACTTTCGGAAGCATAGGCTCCTTTAACATCCAATGTCAGCGTATAGCTGTCATTGCCGTTATATCGGATATATTTATGATGCTCCGGCACTACTTTCCTGACAGTGCTTTGCTGGAGATTCATCATGAGGGGAGATGCCGTCACATCCTCTGTCTGGCTCTCTTCTGTCTGTTCTGTTTCAGGCTGATCATCCTCAGACGGTTCCATCTCTTCCTGTACCTTGTCCGTTTTCTCCTGGGCACTACTTTCGGTCGTATCCTTCTGCGTCCCTGCTTCCCCCACATCTACATCCACCTGTTCCATAGATATATCCCCTGTCAGCTCACCTGCATAGACCGATATAGTACTCATTCCAAGAAGCATTGCCATAACAAGCATCACCGCCAGCAGCTGGCTCTTCCTGGACTGTCCATGATATCTTCTCTTCTTCACATCCGCCCCTCCCTTTCTCTGTGCACTTTTCAAGGCTGTAGTAAGAATATATGCAATTTTTGTGACAGGCATACCAACATTTGCCAGTTAATTTTCGACAAAAAGAAGGCAGATATATAACTCTTCTGGGGGGTATCGCCCGAGAGTCATATATCTGCCTTACGATAATGTCATATTTAATAGATACCAGGGTCAAAAATTCATTACTTCTGCCACTCTTTTACTTCTTTTCTAAGCCATTCAGCCCAGGATTCAAATCCTTCTCCGGTCTTTGCTGATACAAAAATCACTTCTGCTTTTGGATTCAGCTTATGGATCCGTTCTTCTACGGCCTCCTTGCTGAAATCATCAAACACACACAGAGTATCGCATTTATTAATGAGTACCACATCACAGATAGAGAACATCAGTGGGTACTTTAACGGCTTATCATCACCTTCCGGCACCGAAAGGATCATTGCATTCTTTGCACTTCCGGTATCAAATTCTGCCGGACATACCAGATTACCGACATTTTCCAGCACTACCAGATCCAGATCTTCGGTGCCAAATTCATGCACCCCTTGTCTCGTCATATCCGCATCCAGATGGCACATACCACCGGTATGGATCTGAATAGCCCTGACACCTGTCTCTGAGATTGCCTGTGCATCTACATCCGAGTCAATATCAGCTTCCATGACTCCGATCTTCATCTCGTCCTTCAGCATCGCGATTGTGCGTTTCAGCGTTGTTGTCTTGCCTGCTCCAGGAGATGACATCAGGTTCAGGAGAAATGTCCTCTCTCCTTTCATTTCCTGACGGAGTCTTTCTGCATCTGCGTCATTGTCTTCGAAGATGCTTCTTTTTACTTCGATAATCTTGTAGTCTTTCATTCTTCGCTTACCTCGATTTCTTTAATCTGATGTTCATTGCCCTGTACCAGATAAGTATGTTCACTGCCACAATATGGACATATCTTCCCGTGCTGAACCGTCGGATAAGTCTCCTCGCAGTCCTCACAGAATGTAATCGCAGGAATCGTCTCAATCTCCAACTCACATCCATCCATCAGTTCGCTCTTGGAACATTTCCATTTCCAGCAGTCCTTCAGATAATATGGGATGATCGTTGACACTTCGCCGATCTGCAGTACTACTTTTCTTACCTTCTCTGCCTGATTCTCCAGCGCAATATTCTCTACTGTCTTCACTATATGAAAGACAATTCCCAGTTCGTGCATAGTGCTTCCTCTTATTTCTTCCTGTCCTTAAGCTTTCTTCCCGCAGTCTGTGCCTGCTTTTTTGCAAGCTTCGCTGCAGCTCCAGCCTGTTTTGCGGCAGATCCTGCATATTTCTTAATCACAGGAATCTTAGACGCTGCCGTCTTCACGCCCTGACCGGCCATATACTTGCCAATTTCCTTAAATTTATCCTCAGAACGTGTCATCTTAGAACATTCCGGATGATCTCTATGCAAATGAATTGCATCAAATTCACACTTGGTTGTACAGATGCCACAGCCGATACATTTATTCTCATCCACTACAGAAGCACCGCAGCCTAAACATCTGCCGGCTTCCAGATGTACCTGTTCCTCAGTCAGCATACCGCGCAGGTCACGGAATGAATGCTTTTTATCTTCCTTCTCAGTTTCCGCTGCTTCCTGACGTCCGATGGTGTCATATCCATTTACCATAATATCATCTTTATTCAGTTCATGGAAGTCTCTGCGGTTACGTCCAATGGTCATGCTGGCACCTGTATGTACATAACGGTGCAATGATTCTGCTGCACATTTACCAGCCTCGATCGCATCAATTACAAACTTCGGTCCTGTGTATACATCTCCGCCTACGAAGATATCCGGCTCTGCGGTCTGATAGGTCAATGGATCTGCCACCGGATAATTGCCGTGCCAAAATTCTACCTTGGTGCCTTCCAGCAGATCTCCCCACTTGATTCCCTGCCCAACTGCAAAGATCAGGTGATCGCACGCTACCGTAATCGTATCATTCTCATCATACTGCGGATTGAACTTGCCGGATGCATCCTTTACGGAAATGCATTTCTGGAATACAACTGCTTTTACTTTGCCATCGACATCCTTCTGGATCTCCTTCGGTCCCCAGCTGTTCTCGATCGCGATTTCTTCTTCCAGCGTCTCACGGATCTCGTCTGCAGATGCAGGCATCGTCTCACGATCCTCCAGACAGTACATAGCCACATGTTCACCGCCAAATCTTGCTGCTGTTCTTGCACAGTCTACCGCTACATTACCGCCACCGATAACAACTACATTGCCAGACATCTTCTGTGTCTGATCTTCAGTTGCCCGATGGAGAAAATCAACTGCGATTTCAATATCTTCTGCGTCACTTCCCGGAATCGGCGGCACTTTACCATCCTGACATCCAATTGCTACATAGAATGCCTGATATCCGTCTTCGCGGAGTTCCTTAATCGTAATATCCTTACCGATCTCTACGCCACATTTGATCTCTACGCCAAGATCTCTCAGAACATCAATCTCAGCCTCGATGACGTCTTTTTCCAGTTTGTAAGATGGGATACCGTATGTCATCATACCTCCAGGTCTCGCATTCTTTTCAAATACGGTCGGCTTATATCCCTTGGTTGCCAGATAGAATGCACAGGAAAGTCCTGCCGGACCTGCTCCGATAACCGCGATCTTTTGATCCCATTCTGTCAGACGGTTCGAAGCGATCACTACCGGCGGTACATATCTTGTCTCTTTATGCAGATCCTGTTCTGCGATAAACTTTTTAATATCATCAATGGCTACTGCCTGATCGATGCTTCCTCTGGTACATGCTGCCTCACAGCGCTTATTGCAGACACGTCCACAGATTGCCGGGAAAGGATTATCTTTCTTAATCAACGCCAATGCTTCCTGATACTTACCTTCTTTTGCTTTGCGGATATATCCCTGTACCGCTACGTGCGCCGGGCAGGCTGCCTTACATGGCGAAGTACCTGTCTTATAACAGTTGATACGATTATTATCACGGTAATTCTCGTCGTATTTATCCTTGCCCCATACCAGCTTATCCGGCAATTCATGCTTCGGATAAGCCACCTCTGTTCCGTCCTTCTTACACAACTTCTGACCAAGCTTGACTGCTCCTGCCGGACAGTATTCCACACACTTACCACAGGCAACACATTTATCCCTTTCTACCTTTGCCGTATAAGCACTGCGGCTCATATTCGGTGTATTAAATAACTGCGAAGTACGAAGCGCATTACAGATATTTACATTACAGTTACAGATACCAAAGATCTTATTCTCACCATCGATATTTGTAATTTGATGTACGAAGCCATTATCTTCTGCTTTGCGAAAGATTTCCATTGCTTCTTCGTATGTAATGTCGTGACCTTTTCCTGTCTCACGGCAGTAATCTGCAAAGTCACCCACACCGATACACCAATTCATCTCATCATCCGCACAGCCTTCATCCAATGCTTTCCGGCTGGCACGGCAGGAACACTGTCCTACACCGATGTGCCCTTCATATTTCTTTAACCAGTAGGAAATATGCTCCAGATCGATGGTTCCATTCTCCATAGAGATTGCTTTTTCAACCGGTATTACATGCATACCGATACCGGCTCCGCCCGGCGGTACCATATGCGTAATACCATCCAGCGGAACAAATGTCATGCGCTCAAAGAAGCTTGCCAGTGCCGGATGCTCACGCAGACGCTTATTGCCCTCCGGTCCTTCCTCCATGTTAAATAACTCTGCGGATCCCGGTACAAACATCGGCAGACAATATCTTCTGTCAGATGGTCCGGGAATCGCTCCGTTGTGATCATAATTATTGCCATAGTCATATTCCAGCAGACCGATGTAACTCATCTCATCCAGTAGTTCCTGGAAATGTGCTTTATCCTTTTCTTCTACTTTATTCAGTTTCCACAGCTCTTCAATCTTATAGTGGTGGCGCAGCTTCATCTTCAATGCCACATCTGCCATCTCATCTGTCACGATCTCTGCCAGTCCCCAGTACTCTGCATCATCAACGGTAACTCCTTTGATCTTATGCGCTGCTACATCTGTAATCTTTCTTCCAAGCTTTAAGATTTTCTCACTTGGTCTTTTGTCTCCCATATGCGGCGGGATAACTGATTTACTTAATTCCGGCATTACAATACCTCCTTATTTTTTGTTACACCCATTTCATCCCATTCAATATCTCATCATTATTGTGCCTGAACTGCTCCGAAATGCAGTTCCCGCATACCTTCTACCTCATCACAGATCTGTTTCAGGCTACAGGACTGGCAGTTCATGGCAATATCTTTTAATTCTTCTTGTCCGGAAATGCTGATACCAATACCTTCACCATCGATGCCGCCAGTGAGGTCTTGCCTACGCCTCCCTTTCCAGCCATTGCAATAATCTTTGATTCCATATGCTGCTCTCCCTTCCTCTGTATCTGAATCATTTGCTGTATTGAATGATTAATTACACCGCACTCTAATGTCGCAATTTTCGACACTATCTTATATTGTCTATTTTCTAACAAACCAGGGCCTTTGTAAATTGACAGACCATACAAAGTTTTGTCTGATTTTTTTCTGGTCGTGGTCTGACCACTTTTCATTGACATTTTCTTATCCCTCTGCTACCGTGAACTTATCAACAAAAAAGGTCGTGACTATCATGAAATTTAAAGCAATCAACACCTTATCCATTAAGGAATTATTCATTTCCCAGATTGAAGAGATGATTCTCTCGGGCGAACTGAAGCCTGGGGACAAGCTTCCTACTGAGCGGGAGCTTGCAGATGAGATGAATATCAGCAAGACCATCGTCCACGATGGTATCCGGGAACTTGCGCGGATCGGCTTTCTGGACGTAATATCGAGAAAAGGCATCTACGTAGCAGATTATACGTTTACCGGTAATCTGGAAACACTTCTTGCCGTCATCCGCTATCGCGGTGATACATTGGATCCGAAAATGATTACCAGTCTTCTGGATGTGCGTATTTATCTGGAATGTCCGGCTCTGGAGATTCTCTGTGCCTCTCGCACGGAAGATGACATTGCCCGGCTGGAAATCTTGCAAGGTGACATGAAAAAAGCCCTCGATGCAGATATCGAAAGCTTTGCTAACACGCTGTTTCTCTACCGGAGAGCTATCGTCTCACTTAGTGGCAATTGCATTTCACCCATGATTATGAATGCATTCTTTACCGCTTCCATTACCGCCTGGACAGATTACTGTGAATTTATCGGCAGAGAACGCACCTATCAGTCTCTGCTCCAGACAACGGAATACATCCGTAACCGGGATGCTACAGCTGCTATTCATTTGTTCAAAGAACAGATTGATCAGTACCGCTCTCATTTTGAACACCCTCATGTGACGGATGACCCTGTAGCAAAAATGAAAGGAAGGAATAACTAATAAAGCAAAAACAAATCACACGAATCGGTCTGCTGTTTGCCCATAAGTTGATCGGCATTGGTCTTGGAACAGCACTGGCTGTACTGGGAGTCGGCCGGGTGATTGCCTTATCCAATCATATGTGCATGGATAAGCTTACTGCCGCCGCAGGCATTTCTTAAAATCACCGGCTGCTCCATAGGCATCCCCCAGATCCAATTCTGTCTTAAGATCACTGTTCAGGTATACGGTCTGATTTGTCTTCTTGTTATGCACACATAGCCACCCATTGTCACCGCCATATGAAATGCTTTCATAATCATTAGAACGCTTCACATTGCCCTCCAGATCAAATAGCACATTACCACCGATCGGCAGTTCGTCTTCATCATATAACATGCTGCCGGTATCTGCGATCACATACTTCCCGTCCCTGGTAAAATACATACTTATAATGTCAGACACTCCCATGCCGCTTACATCTTCATCTGATATCAATACCTTTCCACTCTGATCCACCAGCTCATAGTCGCCATCATCCGTTGTAACGATCTCGACATCTGTCGGAGCAGAATCAGCCTCTGTTGTCTCTTCTTCTGCTTCTTCAGAAACAGCACCTTCCGCCTCTACCGGCGTATAATTATCCATCTCTTCCAGCAGTGCCTCTCCGTCATAATAGCCGCCGCCCTCTTCTTCGATTCCTTCTCCATGCTCCTCCAGTATCTGACCTCTCTCATCCAGCACATAATACCTATATGCTTCTGATTCACCCTGCTTATCCGTATAAACAGACTTGTACGCAAGAATCCGGAATCCATCATCCGTCATCCCCATGGTAATCTCATCAAACATACATGCAACTACACATTCTCCATATTCATTGATCAGTCCTGTTGCAACCTTGTCGCCCTTATTGACCTCCGCCAGATACTGATACTCCTCATGCAGTTCTTCCTGATCCGGTTCCTGATAGCTTAACTCCTGCTGAATCTGCTTTTCGGAAGGTCCGCACCCTGTCACCAGAGCCGGAATTATCAGCATGCTCAGTGTCATTGCTATCCGCATTATCCTGTTCTTCATATATGATATCCTCACTTTTTCCTCATTCTTTGCCTGAATCATAACTTTGTGAGGATTATACCATGAGCTGGGCGTTGATAGCAATTCTGCTTTTTAGAGAGCCTTTCTTCTTTACGCAATCTAATCTATACATGATGCTGTTTCTGCTTGCTATACATTATCTCTTTCTCACTGTATACTGTTATGTTTAACGAAGTTCCTGATGAAATTACTTCTTATGAGGAATATAGCAGGATGATCAAAGATACCCTGCTGGATGAAGGCAAATTCGGAGAAGTGCCAGAATACACCGGTCGGATCCTTGCAGTCGGTATTGCTTACAACAAAAATGATCCACAGAAGTCTCATGAATGTAAGGTAGATGTATTACGCGAAAAATTATAAAAAAGAATATGTCTGTTACGCAAAAACACCCTGACAACGCAATGCAATATGCTCTGTGTCGTCAGGGTGTTTTCTAATGTTACTATTATCTATCTTTATGCAAGAATCGGTTTCAGTCCTTCTGCCAACTGATCTTTCTTTGCCTGAGCTTCTGCCAGATCTTTACCAAGTGTGGTGAAGTATGTCTTGATCTTTGGCTCTGTACCGGACGGACGCACGATTACGGTTGCTCCGTCTTCCATGCTGTAGATCAGTACATTGGCTGCCGGAAGTCCGGTCTCTTCCGTCTTCTTGTAATCGGTAGCTTTGACTACCTTCACGCCTCCGATGTCTGTCGGCGGATTGTCGCGGAGTCCCTGCATGATAGATGCCATCTTATCCATACCGGTAAGTCCCGGGAACTCGAAGCTGTCTACCTTGTTCAGGTAACGTCCGTACTCACTGTAGATCTCTTCCATTCTCTGTTTCAGAGAACTTCCGATACTTCTATAATATGCTGCCATCTCGCAGATCAACATAGATCCGATTACGGCATCCTTATCTCGTACATATGGTCCTGCCAGATATCCGTAGCTTTCCTCAAATCCGAAGATAAAACGGTCTACTTCTCCGTCAGCTTCCAGCTTGGCGATCTGATCACCGATCCATTTGAATCCTGTCAGTACATTGCGAAGCTCTACGTCGTAATGCTTAGCCACTGCATCAGCCAGTGGTGTGGATACGATAGACTTCACTGCTACTGGGTTCTCCGGCATCGTCCCCTTCTCAATACGTCCTGCACAGATGTAATCCAGAAGCAGTACACCTACTTCATTGCCACTTACCAGCTCATAAGATCCATCCGGGCACTTCATAGCGATACCTACACGGTCTGCATCCGGGTCTGTAGCGAGCATCAGATCTGCGCCCTTTTCCTTTGCAAGATTCAGTCCCAGTTCCAGAGCCTCAAAGATCTCCGGGTTAGGGTAGCTGCATGTGGTGAAGTATCCATTTGGATATTCCTGTTCCGGCACGATAGTAATATCTGTCACGCCGATATCCTTTAATACCTGTGTTACCGGCACTAATCCCGAACCATTCAACGGGCTGTATACAAGCTTCAGTCCGGCTGTCTTGCACAGACCCGGACGAACCTGTCTGGACTCGATTGCATCATAAAGTGCTTTCTTACAGTCATCTCCTACGAAATGAATCAGACCTTTTTCTACACCTTCTGCAAATGACATGTATTTGGCACCTGTCAGCACGTCCGTCTTCTGGATCTCTTCATATACTACTGCTGCCGCATCATCAGTCAGCTGGCATCCGTCCGGTCCGTAAGCCTTATATCCGTTATACTTGGCAGGATTGTGGGACGCTGTCACCATAACACCTGCATTACACTTATAATAACGTGTTGCAAATGACAGAGCCGGTACCGGCATCAGTGCGTCGTAGATTCTTACCTGAATGTCATTGGCTGCCAGCACTCCTGCTGCAGTCTTGGCAAATACATCACTCTTCAGACGACTGTCGTAGCTGATTGCTACCGTCTGGCTTCCACCCTGTGTCTTTACCCAGTTAGCCAGTCCCTGTGTTGCCTGACGTACTACATAAATATTCATACGGTTCGTTCCTGCTCCCAACACACCACGAAGTCCGGCTGTTCCGAACTTCAATGCCAGTGCAAAACGCTCCTTGATCTCATCATCATTACCTTCAATTCCCGCTAATTCCGGTCTCAGATCCGCGTCTTCCAGATCTGTATTCAGCCAGCGTTCATATTCTTTCTGATACATTTTCACCACTCCCAGCTTTTTATTTCTATAATTTTTTGTTCAATATGACAAAAATCTAATTATAATATACCATGTTTACAAGTGTCAGGCAATCAAAAAGCACGTAATAACATGATGTCACACTCTCTCATGTATGCTATACTACTGTTATTGAATCATGCTAATGGGCAGAAGCCCCGACTATGATACTTATGGAGGTAATTATTATGAATATATCTCATACAGTCTGTCAGATTGAACACCATGCGATGATGTTTGCCTTTCTATCCAAACATGCAATCCGCCTCTGCGGCAATCGCGGAAAGGACGCCATTCTGGATGCCATGACCGAATATGGTAAAGAACGGGGACGGCGCATGGCTCTTAATGCACAGACACACGGAGATCCGCTGAATACCATGACGAATCAGGCTTACGGCGAGTGGAAGCCTGACTACCCGGGACAGATGGAATTTGGACAGCTCTGTACGGAGCCGACACTGCAGACCTACATTTCCAAATGCGCCTGGTGTGAAGCCTGGCAGAAGCACCACATTACCGAATACGGCAAATACTACTGTGTCAATGTTGACAATGCTGTCTATCAGGGATTCCGACCGGATTTTACATGTACACCGATCAGCACTTCTATGAGCTGGGGCGGTGACTGCTGTAAATTCGACTGGGGGCATCCGTTATCTGCTGAGGACAATGAAGCTCTTGCCGCTAAGAAAAAGGAACTTGGCACATCCTGCATGAAAGATTTCAATTTCCATACAGCACATCTGATGCACACCATTACCCGCGTCCTGACCAAACAGTTAGGCGCTGCCGGAGAGAAAGCCGTCACACTGGCTCTTGCCGAGTATGTGGATACCTTCGGTCAGGAATATCTGGATGTGTTGGATACCATCTCATTGGATGAGATCTATCCATTTGAAGTGTAGCTTGTCCATGGAAACTGACATTATTATATCTATGCGAAAGGAATTATTTTTATGAATCTTATTGAAAACTGGCTTACTACTAATAAGAAAGAACTGATCCACATTGCCAGTGATATTTTCTGTCATCCGGAGACCGCTTATCAGGAGACGTATTCATCCAAACGGTTGGCGAACTTTCTGGAAACGCAGGGATTCCGGGTAACCTGGAAAACAGCTGGCATCGACACTGCATTTACCGCTGTCTGGGGTTCCGGCAAGCCAATGCTTGGATTTCTGGCAGAATACGATGCACTGCCGGAGATCGGTCACGCCTGCGGACATAACCTTCTCGGAACTGCGGTCTGCGCTGCTGCCTGCGCTCTCAAAGAAGATATGACTGCTTCCGGCGCACAGGGAACAATCATTGTGTACGGCTGTCCTGCCGAAGAGATCATGTCCGGTAAGATTGTCATGAATGCCGCCGGTGTCTTCGATGAGCTGGATGTGGGCGTCATGTGGCATCCATTTGACCGCAACCGCATCAGCAATGACATCTGGCAGTCCCAGGACATTAAGAATTACACCTTCCACGGCATCAGCGCCCATGCTTCCAAGTCACCGGAAAATGGACGGAGCGCACTGGATGCTGCGGAACTGATGAATATCGGAGTCAATTATCTGCGCGAGCATGTCTCTGACGATGTGCGCATGCATTATGCATATCTGGACAATGGCATTCCGGCAAATGTAGTCCCGGACATTGCTAAGACGAATTACTTTATCCGCTCTGCCAAGCGTTCCCGCACCGAGGACGCCAGTCGCCGGGTAGACGACTGTGCAAGAGGTGCTGCGCTGATGACCGGCACGACCGTGGACATTGAGCTGGTCAAGAGCTGCAAGGAAATGAAAGTAAACCGCGTGCTGGCAGAACTCTACTACGATGCTATGACACGCATTCCGGTGCCTGAATACACCGATGAAGAACTTAAATTTGCGGCAGATCTCAGTAAAGAAGCCGGTTTCGAGAACCACGGCGTATACTTTACCGAACTGGAACCGTTAGAAAATGCTCCGGTGCCGATTTCTATCGGTACGGACGCTTCACAGGTCAGCCATACAATTCCACTGATCACAATCAGTGCAGCGACCATGTGCAAGGGCACGCCGCTCCATCACTGGGCTGCCGCCAAACAGGCAGGCATGAGCATTGGCCACAAAGGTATGCTTTATGCTGCCAGATGTATGGCAGAAGGTACAAAGCTCCTGATGGAGACCCCGGGCGCCATCGAAAAAGCCTGGGAATGGCACAATACACACGAATAAATTTAATATATAGATGCCAGGGTCCCAATATGAGCCTAAAAGTGGGATGTTAATCCCACGATATGCGAATAATTGGGAGGATTGTGGGAGTGCATAGCACGGAACAATCCGCAGGCATCATAGTTGGAGCTTCTGACCCCAACATCATATATATAAGATAAGAAAGGACTGGTGATCGAAATGATTACAAAGAAACTTGGAATTATCGGATGTGGCAATATGGGCGGTGCAATCCTTTATGGTGCACTCGAAAGCGGCGTTATCGCCAAGGAAAATGTCTATGTATACGACATCAACCCGAAGATGCGTGAAAAGGCTGCCGGATGGGGTGTTACCGTTGCTGCCAATGACGCTGAGGTATGTGACAAATCAGAACTTATCCTGCTTGCTGTAAAGCCTCAGAACGCAGCAGAAGCACTGGCTATGTGCGAGAAATCTCTGGACGGTAAGGCTCTCATGTCTATCGTTGCAGGAACATCTGTCGAGAAGCTGCAGAGTATGACTGACGGAACCCCTCGTATCCTGCGTATCATGCCAAACACTCCGGCTATGGTATACGAAGGAGCATTTGCACTGTGCTCAGACAATGACCTGAAAGAAGACGAACTTACAGCAGCTAAGACATTATATGAAACAATCGGTATCGTAGAAATGGTTCCTGAACACCTGATCAATGCTGTATGCGCACTCAGCGGCGGCGGTCCGGCTTATGCAGCTATGTTTATCGAAGCACTGGCTGACGGCGGTGTAAAACAGGGACTTCCTCGTGCAACAGCTTACAGACTGGCTGCACAGACCTGCCTCGGAACTTCCAAGATGATCCTTGAAAAAGGACTTCACCCGGGACAGATCAAGGACATGGTAACTTCTCCGGCAGGAACCACCATCGAAGGATGCGAGAAGCTGGAAACAGGCGGTATGCGTGGTGCTGTTATGGAATGCATTAAAGCCGCAGCAGACAGAGGTAATAATTTCTAAATTAATTACTTGCACTTTTTTAAAATTTTTATTAATATATGAAGTAAGACAAGGGCGTTTCAATTTATATTGAAGCGCCTTTATGCATAATTATAGGATTTTTATGCATAATTATACATGCAATTGTATTTTCTTGCATAAAACTATTGACTTTCTGTATAAAGAAGTGCATAATTACCGACATAGTTTATTATTGATGGTTATTATTCATTATCTAAGGATTTGGAGGAATTATTATGGAATATGGGATTATCTGCCTTCTGCCGCCAATCATCGCGATTGTGTTGGCACTGAAGACCAAACAGACACTGCCATCCCTGTTTATTGCTGTATGGGTTGGTGCGACAATTATCAAAGGATGGAATCCGATCGCAGGATTCACCGCCATTATCAGCGACTACATGATTCCATCGATTGCAAGCGAATACAATGCCGGACTTCTGGTTCTGGTTACCATGTCTGGTGGATTTGCTTACATGTTAAAAATCACAGGAGCCGCTGAGGCATTTGCGAAACTGGTCACCAAATCTATCAATACACAGAAAAAAGGTCAGGTCATTACTGCTCTCAGCGCATTTATCTTCTGCTACACTGAGCCTTGCCTGATCCTCGGAACGATCATGCGTCCGATCACAGACCGTGTACGTGTATCCAGAGCAAAGCTTTCTTACATGCTTGATTCTCTTGGATGCAACCTGGCTTCCTTCTCACCGATCAGCAGTTACGGACCTTTTATCTCAGGTCTGATCGCTACTGAACTTGCAGCCGCAGGGCTGAAGGGCAATGAATGGGGCTTGTACATTAAGATGTTCCCATTCAATATGTACAGTCTCTTCGCTATGATCGCTGTATTCTTAGTAGCTATCTTCGGACTGAATATCGGACCGATGTATGAAGAAGAAAAACGTTGTGCCGAGACAGGCGAGCCTCTTCCGGAAGGACTGACACCGCTGGTTCCTGAAAAAGACGTGGAACTGCCGGAAGATTACAATCTCCGTCTGATCAACTTCCTGCTTCCAATGCTCGGATTGTTCATCACCATTTTCGCTACCATCTTTATCACTGGAGATATCGGGGCAAATGGTCTCAGAGGCGCCTTTATGAACGCAAGCATTACCCTTGCTATCACCATGGGATTCATGGTCGGCTCTATCGTAGCCGGTATCGTAGGCGTTGCAACAGGACTGTTTAATGTTAATGCAGGATTTAATGGATTCATCCAGGGTATGACCAATCTGATCAGCGTACCATTTATCCTGATCATGGCATGGTCTATGGGATCCGTTACAAGCACGATGGGCGTTGGTGCTTACCTCGCCGGTATTGTTGAGGCTCATCTGACTGCTGGTCTGGTACCTGCCATCGTATTTGCATTCGGAGCGTTGATCTCATTTGCAACCGGTTCTTCATGGGGTGTATGGTCTATCATGATGCCAATCGCATTCCCAATGGCTGTTGCATTTAACATTCCGCTCCCATACGTAATCGGAGCTGTTATCAGTGGTGGTCTGTTCGGAGATCAGTGTTCACCGATTTCTGATACAACCGTCCTGTCATCTACAGGAGCATCCTGTAACCACATCCTGCATGTATCTACACAGCTTCCTTACGGACTGACAATCGGTGTATCCGCATTCATCTCTTACCTGTTTGGTGGGCTGACACATTTGTACTATCCAAGCATTGCACTGATGGCTGTTCTTGTAGTAGTATTACTTATAGCAGAGACAAAACTGACAAAGAGTAAATACGAGAAAAAAGTTGCCGTAACATCTACTGCAGCCTAACTTATTCAAACATGTATATTTACGCGCGGGCGGTATCTGTTGATCCGCTTCGCGCGATTTTTATTAAGGAGGACATGACACATGAAAAAAGTAGATCTGATCGTAACCGCGCCTCACATTTACACCATGAAAGGTGAAGGTGTCGGCTATGAAGAAAAGAAAGCACTCGTCGTAGACGGAAGCAAGATCATCGACATCGTAGACATTGACAAACTCTCTGACCAGTACGAAGCGGAAGAACAGCTTGATATGAGCCATCATATTCTGCTGCCTGGATTTATCGATGCTCATATGCACACCAGCTGCAATATCATGCGTGGACTGGCTCAGGATACTAACAACTGGATGATGTACGGACTGCAGCCATTTGACAATGCTGCCACACAGGCTGAAAAAGACATCGGTTGTCCTGTTGCCCTCATCGAAGCTGCCAAAGCAGGAACTACTACCATGGGTGATTATGAAGCCAATATGGATGCATCCTGCAATTTTATTGCCAAGCTCGGTACCCGCGGAAACGTCACACTGATGATTCGCTCTGCAAAAAGAAAAGTCTACAAGCCTGGCGAACTCTATGAATTTGATGATACTATGGGCGAAGCAAGCCTGAATGCCAACATTGCCCTCTATGATAAATGGCATGGCTATGACGGTGGACGTATGAAAGTACTTTTCGGGCCACAGGGTGCTGACTTTGTAAGTCCGGAACTGCTGTTAAAAATCCAGAAGATTGCTAAAGAACGTCATACTAAGATCCATATGCATACCCAGCAGGGTGACCGTGAAACATACCAGATTGAGCAGCGTTACGGCAAACGTCCGACCCAGTTCCTGCAGGATCTGAACTTTCTCGACAGCACACTGATCGCTGTGCATCTGACTGACTGTACCGACGAAGAAGCCCAGATCATCGCCAGAAGCGGTGCCGGCATGATCGTATGCCCGGGTTCCATCGGCATTATTGACGGTATCGTACCTCCGTCAACAGCATTCCAGGAAGCAGGCGGAAAGGTTGCCCTTGGTTCTGACCAGGCACCGGGCAATAACTGCCACAACATTATCAGCGAAATGAAATCTGTTGCTCTGTTCAACAAGATTAAATACACCAATCCGGAGGTACTTCCTGCATGGCGAGCACTCCGTATGGCTACCATCGAAGGTGCACAGGCGCTGGGACTGGATGACACCATCGGTTCTCTGGAAGTCGGCAAATGCGCAGACTTTATTGCCATCGATTATATGCATCCGTCTATGCTGCCGATCTATACGTATCCAATGCGTAATATGGTGCCAAACATCGTATACAGCGCAAGAGGCGAAGAGGTTGTTCTGTCTGTTGTAAATGGTAAGATCGTGATGAAAGACCGGAAGCTGGTCAATGTAGATGAAATGGAATATATGTCTAAGATGAATGACTGCCCGGATGATATCGGCAAACGTGCAGCTGATGAGTTCTTTGCGATCAATGGAACCAACGCTCAGTTCATGCGTGAAGAAAAACTTTAATTCCGGGAGACTGTATATATGATTTATCTGATTGCTGCCATTTGTGCAAATCTGTGCATGACATTTCTGATGCGCTATTCGGAGCACCATAACGGCAACTGTTATGCACTGAACATCTGGAATTATCTGGCTGGAAGCCTGATAAGTCTCTTGCTGTTACAGGACAAATCTCTGATCTGGAGTGGCAATGCAGTGACCTGGGGTGCCGGTGTCGTAAATGGTATCGGCTTCCTTGCCGCACTGGTACTGCTCCAGATCAGTATACGGAGAAACGGTGCACCGTTAACAACCACATTTAACAGACTGGGCATTCTGATTCCTACGATCCTGTCGATTTTTCTCTTTGATGAGATTCCACAGATCATACAGATGGCCGGACTCCTGCTCTGCATCTTCGCCATCATCTTCATGAACAGCGGAGACAGATCCGAGCGTCCGGACTTCAACGTCGGACTTATCCTGGTCTTCTTACTGGGCGGTACACTGGACACCATCTCCAAAATATTCAGCCGCTATAATAACGCAGACAGCCAGACCTGCTTTGTACTGTATACATTTCTTGCTGCCTTTGTGATCAGCATCCTGCTCTTCTTTAAAAAGGAACCTCGCATGAGCCTGCAGGATGCACTGATCGGTATCGGCGTCGGAATCCCGAATCAGCTCTGTACACTGTTCCTGTTGCGAGCCGCATCAAGACTTCCGGCATACATCGTCTATCCGACCTACAGTGCCAGTCTGATCCTGTTAGTAAATATCATTAACTACCTGGTGTTCCGGGAGACACTGAACAAACGCCAGTACATCGCCACCGGCATCATCGGTCTGGGCGTTGTACTGATCAATCTCGTCTGATACGAACGATAATTACCACAACATTTCTACATTTTTATTTCTACAGACCTCCTGAATGTCCTCTGGAAATGGTGCATCCGAAATAATCGCATCAATTACATCATACCCCAGACTGACATTCAGGAATGTTTTATTAAACTTACTGCTGTCTGCAAACAATACTACTTTCGTAGAATTCTCCGCAAATGCCCGTTTCACGGCAGTCTCATCATCATTTGGATCAAAACTTCCTCTGGCTGTAATCCCTCTGCAGGAGATAAATGCAATGTCACTGTGATGCATGCCGATCTGGGACATCGTGTCCGTTCCCTTTGTATCCAGCAATATCTTGTTCAGATTCCCTCCCAGCAGATGGACATTTACCGAATCAATCTTCATCAGTTCCAATGCCGTATACAGACCATTGGTCAATACATTCAGGTTGTTATACCGCTCAAAATACGGACACAACTGAAGCACCGTTGATCCTGCATCCAGGGAGATCCTCTGGTCATCTCTCAGATATCTGGAAGCCAGTCTGGCGATATGCTTTTTCTTCCGCACATTTTCTTCGACCATATATTCCACCGGTCGGTCCTTTGGCTCCTCGATTACTCTTGCCCCGCCGCTGACACGCTGCAGAAAACCATTCTTTTCCATCTCCGCAAGATCCCGCCGGATTGTCGCCACACTGACATAGAGTGCTTTGCTAAGCTGTTCTGTCCGGACATACTTTTTTTCACGTAACAGATTCATAATTGCTTCATGCCGTTCATAAGGTATCATTCTTATCTCTCCTGTTTATAATTGATCGTTTTTGCACGTTTTTCGTCCTATTTTCGATTTAATATCAATATTATAAACCATTATTGCATTTTCACGCAATTATAAATATAGTATATGTGTCCAAAGACCGTACATCATCGATATACAAATGATAAAAGTATTCACAGGAAGGAGACCGGAACATGTTAGTTACACTGAAAGAAATCTTGAATTATGCAGAAGCCAATAAATGCGCCATTGGAGCCTTCCACATCCTGAGCGAAGATAACCTTACTGCTGTTCTCGATGCTGCCCAGGAACTTCGTTTTCCGGTCATCATCATGCACTCACAGGAAAATGAAAAAAAGCTTCCACTTGCCAACATCGGTCCACTTATGGTAGATATGGCAGAGAAAGCTTCTGTTCCGGTCTGTGTCCATCTGGATCACGGCATGACCATTAATTATATCCGTCAGGCACTGATCATCGGTTTCAGCTCTGTTACCTATGATGGTTCTTCCCTTCCTTATGAAGAAAACATAGAAAATACCAAGACGGTCGTGCACATGGCATCCCGCCGTTTTGCTTCCGTCGAAGGTGTTGCCCCTGCCGGCATCCCTCAACAGGATGTCACAGAAGCCGTGCGTGGCTTTATCGACGCCACAGGCATCAGCGCACTGGCATGTTCCTACGGCGCATTACAACACGTAAATAACACTGGCTCCGAATTTTCTGTTCCATTAGTTATGAACGGAGAACCGGATATCAGCAAAGACGATTACACACAGGTCATCCAGCACGGTGTGCGCAAGATCAACTGCGACAGTGAGATCTATTACCGGGATATCGCAATGCTCGGTATGCAGGCTGTGACCGAGAATGCCAAAAAAGCCATCTCATTGTTCGGAGGAATTAACTGATTTTATCTTTTTAAAACTATTGACTTTTTACCAGAAATTCGGTAAAGATAAGCATATAGCTATCGAATCGAAGGTGAATATAATATTATGTTATATAGAAGCAAGATATTATTACTGGATCTGATTCATATTTTATTTATATTATTCATGCAAAAAACAACGGGCGCATGGAGTTACAAAGAAGGAATCCTAATCATAATATTGTGGATGATCTTACTTGTTATCTCTGTAGTCATGTTATGGAAGTATCACTGTAGCCAAAATGGATTATTAAATAACGTTATCATTGTAATTTCAGTAATCATCATATTTTTTAGTATTTTAAATGTGCTTCCATTTTGTTTTCCTGTTTGTTTAGATTATGAATTAGAACATGGATTGTTTCATATGCAATAATCCATCTTAAAAGAAATCAGAGGTTGTGGAATCCACAACCTCTGATTATATTTATCTTCCTATTCTCTTCTCCATCCATCGATACAGATCTTCGTACACTTCTTCCCGGTCTGTCTCGTTCAGGATCTCATGCCGGTCTCCGGCATATAACTTCATCTCCACATCGGTCATGCCGTGTGCTTCGTATTTCCGGAATACTCTGGTCACGCCCACGCCATTACTTCCCACCGGATCCTCTGCACCGGATACAAAGATTATCGGAAGCTCCACAGGAATCTTATCCATTGCATGGCGTCTTGTCAGTACTTTCATACCTTCAAACATCTGATAATATCCATTTACAGTAAATACGAAATTGCAAAGCGGGTCTGCTTCGTATTCCTTCCGCTTGGAGTCATCTGAAGTAATCCAGTCTTTGGTGCTGTCACTTGGCTCAAATTGACGGTTATAACCGCCCATTCCAAGCTGGTTCACCAGATGGCTTCTGTGATGCCAGCCCTTCGTCAGTGAGATGCTCTTGCAGACTGCCTGTCCGGCTTTCAGCAACGCATACGGCATATCTCCCGTACCCATGACAATAGCTCCTGCCAGTCCTTCTGCACGCATGGTCAGATACTGTCTGAGTAGGAATGATCCCATGCTGTGTCCCATCATAAAATACGGTACACCCGGATACTCTTTTTCGGTCATTTTCCGTAGTCTGTGTATATCCGAGATCACATACTGATTCCCTTTTTCTTCATGAAAATATCCAAGATATTCCTGTGACTGTACCGACCTTCCATGTCCCAGATGGTCGTGTCCAACTACACAGAAGCCACGCTCTGCCAGATATCTTGCGAATTCATCATAACGGTCAATATACTCTACCATTCCATGTGAAATCTGCAGCACCGCTTTCACTCCTGCTTCCGGGAACCACTGAATTACATGGATCTGTGTCTGTCCATCGCTGGACGGAAAATAAAATTCCTTCTTTAACATACCTCATCCCCCCGGTCATCCATCTCGATATAGTCTCTGTGCGGTGCCAGTGCTTTATACGCCGGACGGATGATCTTATCCACATTCTTCAGCTCTTCCAGACGGTGTGCGCTCCATCCTACGATTCTCGCTGCTGCAAATATCGGTGTATACAATGCCTGTGGCAGATTCAGCATCTGATATACCAGACCACTGTAGAAGTCAACATTGGCATTAACACCTTTGTACATTCTGCGTCGTTCTCCAATCACTTCCGGTGCCAGTCTTTCTACCTTCGAATACAACGCATATTCTTTCTCGTAACCTTTTTCCACTGCTAACTGTTCCACAAAGCCTTTGAATATCTCTGCTCTTGGATCTGAGATAGAATATACCGCATGTCCCATTCCATAGATCAGTCCTTTCTGATCGAAGGCTTTCTTATCCAACAGGTCATACAGATACTGGCGGATCTCATCTTCATCCTCCCAGTCCTTTACAACTCCCTTCATGTCCTCAAACATCTGTGTTACCTTGATATTCGCACCACCGTGCTTCGGTCCTTTGAGTGATGCCATTGCCGCAGTCATCGTCGAATAGGTATCCGTGCCGGAAGAAGTAACCACATGAGTCGTAAATGTCGAATTATTACCACCGCCGTGATCCATATGCAGCACCATCGCCATATCCAGGATCTTCGCCTCCAGCTTCGTGTACTGTCTATCCTCACGAAGCATCATCAGGATATTCTCAGCCATGGACAGCTCCGGTCTCGGTGCATAGATAAAGAGATCCTGACCTCTGCGGAAATTATATGCATGATAACCGTACACCATCAGCATCGGAAACTGGCTGATCAGATTCAGGCACTGACGCAGTACATTCGGAATCGACGTATCATCTGCCTTTGCATCATAGCGGTAAAGACTCAGGATTGAACGAGACAGACTGTTCATCATATCACGGCTCGGTGCTTTCATGATCACATCCCGCACAAAGTTTGGCGGAAGCGTCCGTCTGTCAGACAGCATCACCTGAAAGTCTGCCAGCTCCTGTCTGGCCGGCAGTTCTCCAAACAGAAGCAGATATGCGATCTCTTCAAATCCATAATGGTCTTCCTTCAGGAATCCATTGACCAGATCCTTAATGTTATAACCTCGGTAATACAGATTGCCGGGACAAGGAACTTCCTCGCCATCCACGATCTTCTTCGCGCGCACGTCCGATACATTTGTCAGTCCTGCAAGCACGCCCTTACCGTTCATATCACGGAGGCCTCTTTTTACATCGTATTTCCCATACAGTTCCCTGTCAATGGCATTACTTTCCTCGCACAATGCAGCCAAATGCGCAATTTCCGGTGTAATCTCAAACAAATCTTTTGTCACAAACTTGCTCATAAGTCCCTTCCTTTCCCATTTTATTCTATTGTTCTGTTACTAAATTATCTCAAACCTATTGCGGATATCTCTTAATCCCGAAGTCCTCTGCTGATGTAATTGCTTAGTGCCGCAAATTCTTCCAACGTGAGTGCCTCACCTCGTACTGATGGTCCATGTCCCAGTGACTCAATACTCTCTGCGATCAGTTCCTTTGGAATATCCAGGTCCGCCGCATTCTTAAGTCCATTCGCCAGTGTCTTGCGGCGCTGATTAAAGGATGCACGTATGATCCGGAACATCAGCTTCTCATCATCTACTTCCACCGGTGGATTGTCATAAGTTGTCAGACGAATCACCGCTGATCCTACCTTCGGTCTCGGCATAAAACAGTTCGGCGGAACATTTGCCACGATATATGGACTCGCATAATACTGCACCGCCAGCGACAATGCGCCGTAGTCCTTCGTGCCCGGTCCTACCTGCATGCGATCTGCCACTTCCTTCTGTACCATAACGGTAATACTCTCGATCGGCACATGCTTCTCGAATAATCCCATGATAATTGGTGTAGTGATGTAATACGGAAGATTCGCCACCACTTTTACCGGTCGACCACCATTTTCCTCTTCTACCAGCTTCTGGATGTCCACTTTCAGCACATCCTCATTAATGATCATAACATTATCATATGCAGACAATGTGTCACCCAGAATCGGAATCAATGCTTTATCAATCTCCACTGCTGCCACCTTGCCTGCTGCCTGCGCCAGATACTGCGTCATCGTACCGATACCGGGACCGATCTCCAGTACAAAATCATCCTTCGTAATCTCTGCCGCCGCGATAATCTTGTCCAGCACATGCGTATCAATCAGAAAGTTCTGTCCGAACTTCTTCTGAAATGTAAAATTATACTTCTTCAGAATCTCAATCGTATTCTGCGGGTTGCCAAGTGTAGGTTCCGTCATGTTATCCTCCTTAGTTTACTGATTATTATACATGAAAATATCTTTAATAGAAACAAATAAAAAATGAAATATCAATGAATTTTTTGTAACCTGATTTTCAGTTTATCCAGACTTAAAGTATAACATATGTAAAAAGTTGTTTCAATTTTGGATTCATGTTTTCATAATGTAACATATAAAAGATTACACAAAAGGGAGATACCACTCATGTAATATCTCCCTTTCTTTATCTACATTCTTATTCATTTAATAACAGCTTTTTCGCATTCTCTTCCGTCTGACGGATCACTTCTTCTGCCGTAATCCCTTTCAGTCTGCTGATCTCCTCTGCCACATATCGAATGTAAGAAGAGTTGTTCCGCTTACCGCGGAATGGTTCCGGAGCCATATACGGACAGTCCGTTTCCAGCACAATGGATTCCAGCGGAATCGCCTCAGCAACTTCTTTCAGCTTCTTGCCATTCTTGAATGTCACCACACCACCGATGCCGATGTGATAGCCCATTTTCACATACTCTTTTGCCATTTCCAGCGAATACGAATAACAGTGGATAATCCCCCGCAGTCCCTGGCCATGTTCTTTCATAATCTCCATGGTATCTGCTGCCGCCGAACGGCTGTGGATCATCACCGGAAGATCCAGTTCCCTTGCCAGATCAAGCTGACGGATAAACCATTTCTTCTGTATCTCGTGTGGCTCATTGTCCCAGTAGTAATCCAGACCGATTTCACCGACAGCCACTACCTTATCCAACTTGAACTGTTCTTTCATACGGGCAAATGTTTCTTCATTCAGGTCGCCCACTTCATCCGGATGCACGCCGACTGCCGCATACATAAATGGATACTTCTCCGCAAGTTTCGGCACTTCGAAGCAGGATTCATAGGATGCTGCCACATTGACGATTGTACCCACGCCTGCTTCTTTCATAGAAGCAAGCAGGGTCTCGCGGTCTTCATCAAACTGTTCACTGTCATAATGCGCATGCGTATCAAATATCATAATTCCTCCAGATATTCCTATTAGCAGATTTCTGCTCCTGCAGGCATATTTTTCTCAGGTGTCATCAATGACAGGTTACCGTCTGCGTCCTCTGCACACAGCAGCATACCCTCAGACAGTACTCCGGCAAGCTTCGCTGGCTTCAGGTTCACAAGAACCATAACCTTCTTACCTACCATCTCTTCTGCACTGTACTGTTTCTTAATACCAGATACGATCTGTTTTACCTGGCTTCCGATCTTCACCTGTGAACACAGCAGTTTCTTAGACTTCTTCACTTCCTCGCAGGCAATAATCTCGCCTACCTGGAACTGCATTTTGCCAAAGTCGTCAAATGTGATCTCCGGTTTTGCTTCGATATCGATCACATCTTCCTCTTCCTTCTGCTCCGGCTTTTCCTGTACCGGCGGATGAAGCTCTTCGACTTTCTTCATAACCTCTTCAAGATCCAGTCTCTGGAACAGAATCTCAGGCTTCTCGGTTACTTTACCGTCGCCAAGCTGTGCCAGGATCTTCTCTGATGTCTCAGGCATATATGGCTCCAGCTCTCTTGCGCCGGCCTTAATGCTCTCAATCAGGTTGTACAGTACTGTCTCCAGACGATCCTTTGCAGCCTCATCTTTTGCCAGTGCCCATGGCATCGTCTCATCAATATATTTGTTGCATCGTTTGAACAGTGCAAAGATCTCTGTAATCGCATCTGCCACACGCAGATCATTCATCTTAGACTCAACAACCTTCGGTGTATTCTCTACGACAGCCTTCAGATCAGCATCTACAGCTTCAGCCACACCCTTATCTGTTACACTTCCGCCAAAGTATTTGTTCGTCATGGAAATGGTACGATTTACCAGGTTACCCAGTGTATTGGCAAGGTCTGAATTCAGACGCTCTACCATCAGCTCCCATGAAATCACACCATCATTTTCGAACGGCATCTCATGCAATACGAAGTAACGTACCGCATCTACTCCAAAGAAATCTACCAGTTCATCTGCATACAGCACATTTCCTTTCGATTTACTCATCTTGCCATCACCCTGCAGCAGCCATGGATGTCCAAATACCTGTTTCGGTAATGGCTCACCCAGTGCCATCAGGAAGATTGGCCAGTAAATGGTATGGAAACGGATAATATCTTTACCGATCAGATGCAGGTCTGCCGGCCAGTTCTTCTTATACATTTCGCTGCTGTTGCCATCTGCATCATATCCAATTCCGGTAATGTAGTTGGTCAGCGCATCCAGCCATACGTATACAACATGCTTGTCATCAAAGTCTACCGGGATTCCCCATTTAAAGGAGGTTCTGGATACACACAGATCCTGCAGTCCCGGAAGCAGGAAGTTGTTCATCATCTCATTCTTTCTGGATACCGGCTGAATAAATTCCGGATGTGTATTGATATGCTCGATCAGACGATCTGCATACT